>Ga0187872_10000638_pt1 | contig 39203 bp, 40 predicted proteins | sample June2016WEW_16_4_FD_132973 | JGI IMG/M metagenome (GOLD analysis project Ga0187872, IMG submission 132973) | Peatland microbial communities from SPRUCE experiment site at the Marcell Experimental Forest, Minnesota, USA - June2016WEW_16_40 | ecosystem: Environmental > Terrestrial > Soil >...
CATCCATGGGTGCGCGGTTCACCGTGTTGCCACGCGGCGGGTCCCCGCGGTCGGTCCAATACAGCGTCCGATGAACTGGATCGAGGTCCAGATCGATCGGCTCCGGAAGATTCTCATAAAGAAGCTCAATGTCCCTGCGGTTCTCGGCCGACTGACCTTGCGGAACTTGGATGTTTGCCCGAAAAATTTGGCCCAAACCCGCGTGGTGACCACCCTTCTGCGTCCAATAGAACTTCCCGCCATCAGTGTCCACCGCAATGCCGACACACCATTTCGTCGGATCCGATCCCGGCCGCGAATCGCCTCGGCTCGTATCGACGAGAGTCTCGATTTCCGACCCGTCCAGGTTTGCCCGCATCACCCGCATACCTTCTCGATCAGACCAGTAAAGCTTGCCGCTCCTCTTCTCCAGCTGGAGCTGCTTCGGCGTGAACGTGCCGCCAATCGGAACGATGGTGATCATGTTCTTGCCAGTTAGATCCGACCGCACGATCGAGCCATCATTCCTCTTGGGATCACCCATATTTGTCCAGTAGATGTGGCCAGCGGCGACATCGAGTGCCAAGCCATCGGGCAGCTTCCGGCCTTCGTTGATGATGGTCTTCAAATCGGAGCCGTCAGGGTTAGCAGACAGTATGCGGCCGGCGCTGAGGTCCAGAAAGAAGAGCCTACCGGACGTGGGTGCGTTTTTCGCCTCTGCGTCTATCGGTGTGGAAGCTATCGGGCTCATGTAACGAATCTCCTCGCTAACGTGCTTTCATGGTGTTTCTTCTTTTAGTGGTGGTGTGTTTCTCCCTCAGGATTTTGGGGCGGGTCCCCGCCCTTTAGAAATGCGCCGGATTCGCCTCATTCTTCGGGTCCCACCCCTTCATGTCATTGAGTTCCTCGGGCGTGATCTGAGGCAAGTGCCGGATGAACAAAACCAGGCGCCAGGTTTGCGGAACAGTGTGCGTTCCGTGGAAGGCTGGCATGCCGCTCAAACGAACTCCATTTTCAATGGTGTAGTAGAGCTCACCATCGCTCTTGTTCTGCGTCTCGGCTGCGCGCAAATCGGGCGGTTTCGGATAGAGGCCCTTGCCGAATACCGTCTGGCCCGCTCCGTCATTCCCATGGCACTCGGAGCAATGATAGGAGAAATGCTCCATGCCTCCCCGAATGTTCTCCGTGGAAGGCACGATGGGATTGCGAAGTTGACGATACGAAGATGGCACGGCTATTTTGCGCGCCGTTGTGGCCGCGAACACCTCAATCGCTGATGGTGTCGCAAGTGCGCTGAAGCCTCGTCGCACGAGCATCAGCCCGTATCCCGCGGCTGCAACCGCAAGAGCAAACAGAATTAGCGCAACTACTTTCCAGGGTTTCATGTCTACTTCTCCTGTCCCGTGGCATCGCCGTCCGCCCGCCCGAGCGCAGGGAGGTACCGACCGAAGTTCAATTCGAAGTCGCCCGGAACGCCGTAACCGGCCCGGATCTTGGCGCCGCGCGCCTGCGCACTGGGCGAGGCCAGCAATGGGAAGATCAAATCGTTGCTCGACTGAAGCTCGGCAGCCGTCGGCGTCCCGAACCGATTGATCTGGGCCTTCGCCGCGGCTAGTGTCTCACGATCGAACGAGGCCAGACGCCGGGCGAGCGTATCGACGAACAAGTCAAGGTGGTCATCGTCCAGTGTGCGATTCACCCAGCCGTAACGCTCGGCGATATCAGCATCGAAATCGTCGCTGCTGAGCACGATCTCAAGTGCCCGCGAGCGGCCGACCACACGCGGCAGCCATTCCAGCGCTCCGCCGCCCGGGACCAAGCCGGTGCCGATCTCGGGTTGGCCGAAGAGAGCGCTTTGCCGGCTCGCGAAACGCATGTCGCAGGCCAGCACGAACTCGTTACCAATGCCTCGCGTGCGGCCGCGAATCTTGGCGATGCTCACCACCGGCGTGGACGACAGACGCAGCACAAAGTCGCGCCAAAGGTCTAGCGTCTCTGGCTGTGCTGCTGCCTTGAACACATCGAGATGGGCGATGAAAAAATCGGGATTCGCCGACTGGAAGACTACGACCTTCACGGACGTGTCTGACTCGATGCCGGTCATTAACGCTCGCAATTCGACAATCGTTGAGGGAAGAAACATGTTAATCGGCGGGTTACTGAAGGTGATCGTCCACCGGCCCGGATGAGTGCGGTCGATGTTGAACTGTGCATCTGGCTGCTCGGTGCCTCGCTGTGTAGCGCTGGATTGTGTCATCATCTTCTCCTCTCTTGTGAAGAACCTTACCGTAGCGATCTGAAGCCCGCGCGACGCTCTTCTGAGAACAAAGCCCCAAGCCGAGCAGTTGCGCCCACCGTAGCCCGACGCCAATCTGGAATGGATTCCCCAGACGGCCAATCCATACGTCCCAGTTCCTCGATCCATTCCAGCGCCGATTGGCGCGCCTGCTCAGCGCCGAACAACTGATCTACCGCGCGGATGAAGGCCGATAGCTCTTTTTCAGCCAGGATGAGAAAGTCGCTAGCGAGTTGATTGCAGCGGTCGGTTTCCGCATCCATTAACATTCTCCGCTTTTCAAGCATGACAACCTTTGTATGAACCCATGCCTCGCAGGGCCGGATCATTTGTCAGTGGTTCTCGACAATCTCGGCCGAGTCGCGTCCGGCACGGGCTCACCCCTCCACCAGCTGCTGGCCGCCGTCTATGTCGTAGGTTCCGCCGGTCAGGGCGGTGTTGGTCATCAGGTGGACGGCTAGGGCGGCGACGTCCGCTGGGCCGACCACGCGGCGGATCGGGAGTGTCGCGCGGAGTTGCTCGCGTCGCGCATCCAACTGATCGCCGAGCAGGAATGCTGAAAGCGGAGTATCGACGAAGCCGGCGGCGATAAGGTTGACGCGGACCGGGGCTAGCTCGAGTGCGAGGTTCTTGGTCATGGCTGGAAGCGCGGCGGTGAGAGCCGAGACTAGAGCGAGTCCTGGCGCCGTGCGGCGGCCACCGGTACCGCCCATGAAGAGCAGGGTGCCTCCCGGGCGAACCTTCTTTGCGGCGTAGCGAGCGACCTGCAACGGCAGCAGGAGATGGGCTTCGACATCCTGGCGCGCCTTTTCGATCTCGAGTTCCGCCAGCAGTGAGTAGTAGGGACCGGGACCGGTGACCAGCACGTGGTCGATCGGTGCCGGGAGTCCGTCGAAGAATTTTTGGAGTTGATCGAAGTTGGTGGCATCGAATGCCGCGCTGCTTAGAGTGCCGAGTTCGCGTGACGCGTGTTCCAGGCGTTCCGGGTTGCGTGCCGCGAGAATCAGCTTGGCTCCCTCAGCGCGCGCTCGCCGGGCCGTTTCGAGTCCGATGCCGGCGCTGCCCCCGATCACGACGACAGTTTGTCCGAGGAGTCCCGGTTCGGACTGGATGGGAGAGGCGCCAGTTGCGATGCTCATGATTCCTCCGTTCAACAGTCTAGAATTGCGGTTGCCTCAAGAAAACGGCTTGCCCGGAGAGCAGGGTTCATCACCGGCAGTCATCGTTACTGTTTCCGTCCTGCAGAGGGCGCCTTCTCGGCGCCTCGCTTGTTCCAGCCGTGGAAGCGCGACAAGTCGCCCGCGTTCCATGCCTCCGTACTTTTGCCTTCTCGGGATCGTCTTCTCTCTCTTGTGAAGAACCTTACCGTAGCGATCGGAAGCCCGCGCGAACCTCTTCTGAAAAGAGCTTCGGCTGTTCCCAGGCCGCAAAGTGCCCGCCTTTGGGAAGCCGATTGTAGTGGATGAGCTTCGGATACGCTTTCTCTGCCCAGCTCTGCGGTGCAGGATAGAGTTCGTCTGGAAAGACGCTCACGGCGGTCGGAACAACGACGCCTCTGACGCCGAAGAACGAATAACCCTTGTTTTCCCAATAGAGACGAGCCCCCGAGAGCGCCGTATTCGTCAACCAGGTGAGCGTGATGTTGTCCAGGACGTCGTCTCGTGTGAGGCCTTCGCTGCCTCCGACGAAGACGCGTGCGATCATCTCGTAGCTGCGCGCGTCGTGATCGAGGAAATACGCCGCGAGGCCTACGGGTGAATCCGCGATTCCGTACAGCGTCTGAGGGCGCAGCCCCATCTGGTACCCGTAGGCGATTCCCTTTTGATACACGGACTGTACACGTTCGTAAGCGAACTTCTCGTCGGCCGAAAGGCCTGATGGTGCCGGCGCGCCGGAAGCGGCCGCTTTGTCGATGTCGGCCGGAAAGATGCCAGGCATATTCGTGTGGATGCCCAGCAACTCCGGAGGCGCTTGCACACCCATCAGCTCGGTGACGGCTGCACCCCAATCGCCGCCTTGCGCCACGAATTTGTTGTAGCCGAGGCGCTTCATCAATGTGACCCAGGCATGTGCAATGTGGGCGGGGTCCCATCCGGTCGTGGCCGGCTTGCCGGAAAAACCGTAGCCGGGCATGGACGGAATCACAAGATGGAACGCGTCGGATGCATTTCCGCCGTGTGCGGTGGGATTGGTTAGCGGATCGATGATCTTGAACTGTTCGGTGATCGAGCCGGGCCAGCCGTGCGTCACGATGAGAGGCAATGCATTTTCGTGTTTGGATCGGACATGAATGAAATGAATGTCCAGCCCGTCGATCTCGGTGAGGAAGTTCGGCAGGGACTGCAGTTTTGCCTCGCACTTGCGCCAGTCGTAGTCTGTCCCCCAATATTGCGCGAGTGCCTGAATCGTCGCGAGCTGCACGCCTTGCGATGCATCCGTCACCGTTTCTCGTTCCGGCCACCTGGTCGTATTGATGCGCTTGCGTAAATCTGTAAGCTCGGCTTCCGGAACACTTGCCACAGGAAACGGACGAATCGCCGTTGCCTGCAGTACATCTTGTGCGGTCGTCATCTTTGTCATCACTTCCTCCTGAGCGGCCGGTAAGCCGCAGAATTTCAAATCATGGTACCCGCCAATACGGGCGCTAGCTGCTGTCTCGCTCTCTCGTGATCCATTCGCGGATGTAGGCCGGACAGTGTCTGAGCTCGATGCCGTTTGCTTCGTTGATCGCCAGGAGCTTCATGGCATCTCGGTCGATCAACTCGAGTTCAGCGAGCTCGACGGCGACGATAGTGCCGTCCTCTAGCGCAGTGCGAAACACGTCCAAGTCATCCCGTGTAATCCGCCCAATGATGCGCAGCACCAGACCCTGGTCAGTCGGAATTCGGTCGATTCTGCACGTCACATCAGCCTCGCAAGTTTCAATGAAGTGAATAGCAAGCGGAGCGCCACTCGTAAGTCGCTGACAGTGCGCGCGATTCAGTCGTCAGCGGAGTATTTGATGTGGGGATTGTGGTGAATACGGTGAATCTGACGAATCCGGCGGCGCATCAGCGAAATTTGAATTGCGTCTTATCGATGCGCAGCGCTTGAATGCGATGTTCCAGCGTGGACGGTGGAACTCCGAGCTTCGCGGCAGCGCCGGACCGCCCGGCGACACGACCCCGACATTCGGCGAGCGCAGCTTCGATGATCTCCTGCTCGCTTCGTGGTTCGCTATGTAACGGCGCGGGTAAAGCAACCCGAGGTCGTACTTGAGGCGGTTGTCTTGACAGCCAGGACTCGTCGACGGCGAAGACCTCACCGGAGTTCAGAATCACGGACCGTTCGATCACGTTCTGCAACTCACGGATATTGCCTGGCCAATCGTAGTTGTGCAACAAACCCAACGTCTTCTTGTCGATCGAGCGGAAGTTCTTGCCGGCGCGCCTGGCGTAGCGTTGTACGAAGTATTCGACGAGCATCAATATATCCTCAGCCCGGTCTCTGAGCGGTGGCACTTCGATGGGAAATACGTTGAGGCGGTAAAAGAGGTCTTGGCGAAAGCTTCCACTGGCCACAGCGGCCGTCAGGTCACGGTTGGTCGCCGTAATGACTCGAACGTCGACTCGAATCGTCTTTGCTCCGCCGACTCGCTCGAACTCCCGCTCTTGCAAGACTCGCAAGAGCGCGACCTGCGTGTCGGGCGGAAGGTCCCCAACCTCATCGAGAAAGATCGTGCCTCCTTCGGCCAACTCAAAGCGTCCCAGACGCCGCTGAGTTGCCCCCGTAAAGGCGCCTTTCTCGTGGCCGAAAAGTTCGGAGGCGATCAAGTCGCGCGGTACTGCGGCGCAGTTCATACTCACGAAAGCCCGTTGAGAGCGCCGGGACAGCCTATGGATGGCGCGGGCAACGAGTTCTTTGCCAGTTCCTGTTTCGCCGGTGACGAGAACAGTGCTTTCAGTGGGAGCAACTTTCGCCACGCGAGACAGTACGGTTTGCAAGTGAGGAGAATTTCCTACTATCTCCTCGAACATCGACGCCTTATCGATTTCCTCGCGCAAAGCAATGTTCTCGGTCTGGAGTCTTTCTTCAGCCTGCTTGCGATCCTCAATGTCCGTCGCCGCGACATACCACCGCAGGAGGTCGCCCCGTCCATCTAGCAGAGCATGGCGGCGGATAAGAAACCACCGATACATCCCATCCTTCCTTAATAAACGCACTTCGGCGTCATGCGCGGACGCGTTTGATAATTCAGTGTGTTGAGCTACACTCGCCATGCGTTCTAAGTCATCAGGATGCAGGAATCTGCCGGGGTCACCGCCCCGCCAACTCTCCAGCGTGAGGCCGTAATAGTCGAGGGAGGCTTGGTTAGCAAATAGCCGACTCCCCTCGGGCCCCAATACGGCGATGTGCTGAGGCGCGAGATTCAGTATCTGTCGCAACTCACTTTCCCGTTCTCGGAGCTTCTCCTCTGCATGTTTGCGTCCAGTAATCCGAGTTAGGGCGAGCGCCTCCCGCAGCGCCCCCTCTAATTCCTCGCACGTCACGGTCTGCTTTGTGGCGCGCCCACGAATTGCAGATTCCAAGTTCGCCCGCAGGCGGTGCAGGGAAAGATGCGTCTCGACACGCCACAAGACTTCCTGTGCATCGAAAGGACTGGCGATGTAATCGACAGAGCCACTCAGCATCGCTTTTGGCTGATTAATCGTATGCGATATCGGGACGATGAGGATCAGAGGGATGTTTCGGGTGACCGGATCGTTCTTCAAACTCGCGCAAACTTGGTAGCCGTTCATGCCCTTCATGCTAATGTCCACCAACACCAAATCCGGCAATTTGCATTTTACGAGTTGTAATCCAGATTCACCGTCTCTTGCAAGGCATACTGCGTAGCCCTGCTCCGTCAGGATGGTCGCCAGCAAATCGAGATTGGCAGGCTCGTCATCGATGACGAGAATGTTGCCTTTCTGCTTTGAGTCTTGGGGAGTCACAAAACTCTCCTCGGAGTCGAAAGATCGTGGGTGATGGAGCATACTCGCAGCATCGCCTGCCTCTAACCACCTGCAATTGCGGCTATCACAATTAAGGGCTCCGTCCCCAAGGCGACCGCTTGGGGCAGCGGGGCATCCAACAGCTCGTTCGAGAGATCCTCCTGGCAGGCGAAGAACCGCAAGAGGGGACGCCGGCGTTGCGAGATGGGGTCGCGGAGCAGGCCTCGCAGTACGGGATACTGTACCTCGAGTGCGTCGAGCACTGAGCGTAGCGTGGCTTGGCCTTCGATACGAAGTTCGACCTCGGTGCCGACGCGCGTCAGGGCGCATAATTGTCCCGGGAGTATCAGCCGGATCATGGCAGCGTCTGTACCTCAATGGAATGGATGGGCGGAAGGCGTTGTGCGATCAGCATCCAGGTGTCTCCGCCGTCGGCCGAGCCGTAGACTTCCCCGCCCGTAGTTCCGAAATAGATGCCGCATGGATCGAGAGAGTCGACTCCCATCGCTTCGCGCAATACGTTCGCGTAACAATCGTTTTGCGGCAAGCCTTTGGTAAGCGGCTCCCACTCGTATCCACCCGTACGGCTTCGGTAAACTCGGAGTTTCGCCTCGGGCGGAAAGTGCTCCGACTCGCTCTTGATAGGGACGACATAGATCGTCTCTGGCTCGTGGGCATGAACGTCTATGGCGAATCCGAAGTCTGACGGCAAATTTCCACTTACTTCCTGCCAAGAGTCTCCCGCGTTGTCGCTCCGCATGACGTCCCAGTGCTTCTGCATGAAGAGCACATGCGGGCGTCTGGGGTGCATCTTGATGCTATGAACGCAATGGCCAACCTCGGCGTTCGGATCCGCGATGTATTGAGACTTGAGTCCTCGGTTGATTGCCCGCCAAGTCTCGCCGGCATCCTCGGTCCGGAACACTCCCGCAGCCATGACTGCAATAAAGAACCGGCGGGCGTTGTTCGGATCCAGAAGGACCGTGTGCAGGCACATCGCAGTCCGGCCCGGTTGCCACCGCCGAGTCGAGTGGTGGGCGCGCAATCCGCGGAATTCCTCCCAGTTCTGTCCGCCATCGGTCGAGCGGAATAAAGCCGCGTCTTCGGCACCAGCGTAGATGGTATCTGGATCGGTGAGTGAGGGTTCGAGGTGCCAAATCCGCTTGAACTCCCAAGCTTGGGGCGTTCCGTCATAGCCTTCGTAATTACCGATGCCGCCCTCCAATACGAATCTGTTGCCTACCGGTTCCCAAGTCTCGCCGCCGTCATTGGAGCGCTGGATCAGCTGACCAAACCAGCTGTTATATTGCGAGGCATAAAGTCGATTCGGATCAGCAATCGAACCCTTCAGATGGTAAATCTCCCAGCCGACAAAATGAGGGCTGCTGAGCTCCCAACGTTGTCGCTTGCCATCCGACGTTAGAACGAAGGCGCACTTTTGTGTGCCTACGAGTACCCGTACGCCGCTCATGTTCTCCTGTCCTTGTGAATCCTCTCCAGTCCTTGTAGTTGACCAATTGCGCCAGACAGCGCCACGGAGAGTCGAAGGAACTGTCCGATTTCCATCGGCTCCCGGACGTGATGAGTAATGGCCCGAGGCTTGGCCGCCCACGCGGGATCGAGTTCGGCTGCGAACGCGTATTCGTGCTCGAGCCGCCTGATACTCTGAGACGACGGCTGTTCTGTAGAGAGTGCAATCGCCAGGACTGGCGAGGTGTCGTCGTGCTTTCGGCCGCGGTAAAGGGTAAAGTCCGCGCTTTCCCGTAGGGGCACCAGTACGTACCCCGAGAGTCCCGGGATGGATAAGATTCTGGCCGCCACCGCAGCACGACCTCGGAACATTCATTTAGACCGCACACTAGCAGGATGTCAACAGGAACGAAACATCAATGGCCGAGCCGGTCGTAGAGCTGGTTCAATCTTTCTAACGAACTGAAAAGAGTCTCTTCATCAACAGGATTCTCCCGCCGTGGCACTCCTGCTCACCAGGCAGGTGCGCCGTTTAAAGAGTGAGCGTCTGCCTTCTAAGCAGTCGCGAATTCAATCTAAGTCGTTGCTCCGGTTGCGCTTACCAGTTCCGAGCCATCCTTGTGCTGCTCCTAAGTTGGTCCAAGAGAAGGACCGAAAATTGGAAATCGTAATTCGCGATATCTTCATACCTTTCGATTCAACGAGGCATTTGAGCTTTTCGACGGACGGCACCCAGGCCTCTCAGAGTGAGGCGATTTCCTTCAGTCTTGCCAGGACAGTGGTTATTCGCTCCTGGCTCGCTGCGTCCGGCGGTAGATGTCCGGGGAGCGCATCCAGAAACGCTGGCGCACCACACAATTTTGCATTCTCCTGGGCAAGGTAGGAACGAACATCATTCCGGGCTGCTCGAATTTCCCCGACCAATTCTGCCCTGCCATCCACAACGGCAATCACATCTTCCAAGTCGTGACTGCCTAGGTAGTCGTTCTTTCCCCGGTCGCCAAAGGCTTCCAATTTCGAAGCGCAAAAATACGCGGGATTGACCAACAATATTGTCAGCCCTGGCTCTAATTCCCGTTGCTCGGCGCTTTCCATCGCCGGTCCATACCAACTGTTTCTGAAGCCCAAAATCTTTCCGTCGAGCGGCATCACATCTAGGGTGGTCGTTTGTTGACGCCAACGACAACGAGGAGCTCCCTCCCGTGTGTCCTCCTGAAAACCGAGGGCCTTCAGTTTTTCGGAGAATTCGGTGTATCCCACGTAGGAAGTTATCTCCGCGATTGCGTCAACGTCGTAGGTCGGTCGCACGGCTGCGGCCGCTTCGTCGCTAATTAGCAGGCCCGTTGCACAGCCTCCGACAAACACTAATTCACCAAGAATCGGCTTCAGTAGCTTGGCAGCGTCGACAAGGAGCTGGAAATTAGGGTTGGCCATGAGTCATCCGTAGTCGACGAATCAATTCCTGTTCGGCGATCTTTCGCTCGCGCGCGCGCCCGTCGCGAATCGCATCGACCAACGCCAAAAGTTGATAGAGTTCTGAATCACGCAGCGCCGCCTGGGGGACTTTTCTATAGAGCGGTTCAAGTCCAAGCCCGCGGGTATTTCCCTCTGGCCATGGCCACACTGGTGGAAGGTCATTTGACAGAGCGATCTCACTCTTAAGGGGTTCTGCTGCGTAGGAAGTCGGAATACCCCTGGTTATATCCCCGTGTTCTGCCGGGAACGCGTACTTTAGACCGTGGATAAGGAATTCTTCGAGAGCCGAAATGTTCGGTCGATCTTTCAAGCCAGGACCCTGCAAAATTCGAGATGCACGAAGGCGTTTGATCGCGCCATGCACCTCCGAGGGACTCAGACTCAGATCGTTCGCAATAACAGAGATAGGCGGACGTACACCTCGATACGCGCACAGTTTCAGAGCCACGACGACGTCTTGGGGCTTCAAGTTCATGACCATATTCTATATTCGCGAGTCGCGAATAGCAAATGAAAGGGAGGGGGGCGTGAATTAATGGTCTGACTTTTTACAAAATACGTCCAACAGCTAGTTGACAATGTCAGATCGCTACGGTATCGTAATTGACGCCCCCTAGGAGCAGTTCAATGCCGGATGGAGACCGTTTTGAAAGAAGGTTACGCGGCAAAGGCTGGAGAGCCGTATATCATCTTGGCTGCTCTTCCGCCCCTGCAGAAGCTGTTGTCGACAAGATCATGGGCGCTGCTGCCCATCTGTTCCGCTCCGAAGATACCAAGGTCGTCCGAGACATTTACCACGAACTTCAGGGCGCGTACGAATTGCTAAGGACCAACCGCCTCCGCGAAGGAGTTTCGGAACAAGCTTTCGATCAGCTTGCCTCTGCGACCACGGTTCTGAAGGAGGATGCCAGCTGTTCAGAGTTGGCACGATTCGCCGACCGCGCGGCTCTGCGTACCTTCAATGAGATCGAACGGTCCCGAGAACGATGGGACGACGACACTCTCGCACAGCACTTCACTCGCAACCTAATCTGGGAACTGGGGGAACGTCGCTGCCTTTCGGTCACTCGCGAAGGGATCATGGAATCAACAAAACGCGACCATGGCGCGCAACTAGCCTGGGAATCAAAGGTGCGCGAGGTTTTGCTTGGGCCATCGGGCGCTATGAGCAAGAGCTTGCTAGCGCAAATCAATGCGCTTATTCGCGCGCCGAAGCGTCTCTTCCAACCGAAGCCCGTGAGCATCGACATGCTCACTCAGCCGCTGCCAGTTTTGGAGACGCCACGATGAAGGCTCATCCAACTCGAACGCGGTTTTCTTTCGATTTCACTCACTCCAGCCATGTTACGTGGACGTATGACCGCCATCGTGCGACTCTAGAAACCGGTACGCCCGCTACGTTCTCCGTTGATGATCAAGAAATAGCCACTCGGTTTTCCTCGGCCGTCGAACCCGTGATGGCTGATCTCGTTGACGTCGCTGTAGCCATTCATATGGCAGATCGGCTCGCCATTCGTGCGCTGGAGGGGCCAGCGAACTGGTCACGGGAACTACATCTGCGCCTCGCCGTCCGGCATCCTGAGAAATGGAACTCACCGACCTTTCAAGAGCGTTTCACTTCGCTTGTGAACTTCCTGACGGAAGACTCCTGGTCGCTCGAGTTCTCCTTCATTCGCGATAACAGGCGCACTTCGGAAACCCAGCCTTACCTCTTTCCCAAAGCAAGTGACGGCATTCCATTTTGGGTGAGCCTGTTTAGCGGCGGCTTAGACTCACTTGCCGGTACAGCTACCTCTGTGTTCTCCTCTCCGAACAATCAATTCATTCTCGTTTCTGCCGCTCCCAATATTCGGCAGCGATCGCGGCAACAGCAACAAATTGAAATCCTTCGGCGAAAATCAGGTGCCTCCATACTGCACGTATCAATACCCTACGCGATGAAATATGGCGATCAGTATGCACAGGAGGCCTCTCGAAGGACCCGCGGTTTTCTCTTTTTGATCTTCGGGGGAGTTGTTTCCCTGGCCGCTGGTTCTGCGCGTTTGCATGTATATGAAAATGGCCTCGGTGCAATCAACCTTCCGTATGATCAATCGCAAATAGGCACTGATAATGCGAGAGCTGTCCATCCACGAGTCCTTGGCCTTGCGGCGGAGCTCCTGGCTTCGGTCTCCGGAAAGCCGTTCTCCATCATCAATCCTTGCATCTACCTCACGAAAGCACAGATGCTGGCTCATCACAGCATCCGCCAGATCCAGGAAGCTCTTGCTCTCACGTTCTCCTGCGACGGCTTCCCGGTCCGCGCAGAGGGCAAGTCGCAGTGTGGTTTTTGTACCTCATGCCTTCTCCGCAGACTGTCGCTAGAGATTGCCGGCCTTGATGCCTTCGACACGCACGAATATCTGCGAGACTGGAAATCCCAGTCCTTCCCCTCGACGCACCAGCATCTGCGCGGACTCCGCGCGATGGACTGGCAAACCCTCCGGTTCCGTCGATGCCTCGAAGAATCCGACCCTTGGCTGGCGTTGACCCTCGAGTTTCCAGAGTTGCGAGTGTTAGTCCGGGATCTGAGCCGTCTCAATCATGAACCTTGTGCTGAAATCGCTTCGAAACTCCAGGGGCTTATTGAGCGGCACGTACATGACTGGCCCCGATTTTCCGCACTTCCTCTGCTGAACGCAACCGATACAAAAGTAGCGTAACGTACCGGAGGAAAAATGAAATTAAGCTTAGAGCAGGTCGATCCGCGAACGTTGGGCTTGCGCCTGCAAGAAGCCCGTAAGGCCGCCGGAATGACGCAGCAACAGGTTGCCGACCGGCTCGGCATGGCACGAACAACTATCGTTGCCATCGAAAAAGGCGAGCGGCGCGTCGTTCCTCATGAACTGTTGCAGCTCGCCTCCTTGTACGGGCGGTCCGTGTCCAGTCTCGTGAGTAAGCGGGCCGTTACCGAAAGCCTCCTCACGCAGTTCCGCGCCAACCAACGCGAATCAGGTCCGGGTTTCGACGAGGCCACCAATGAACTACAGAGCCGCTCCGAGGACTACGTTGAACTCGAAAGGATGGTGGGGGCACCTTCCGCGAATCGATTTCCTCCCGAGTATGACACCAAAGGCGGACCGCCTGAACGCATTGCCGAAGACGTGGCGACGGCAGAACGCAATCGGCTTGGAATTGGCGATGGTCCCATCGGGAATCTCCGCGACAGGCTGGAGACCGACGTTGGCATCCGTGTTTTCTATTTTCCTATGGAGAGCCGGATCGCCGGAGTATTCGGCTTTAACGACATTTTAGGTGCTTGTGTTGGGGTCAATTCAAATCACCCGCGCGACCGCAGAAATTGGACTTTGGCCCACGAGTATGGCCATTTTCTTATGGATCGCTACCAAGTTGAGGTCACAGTCCTTACGACCGACAGGAAATTCATCGGAAAGGAACGACTGGCCGACAGTTTTGCAAAATACTTTCTCATGCCGGCCTCTGGTCTCAATCGACGTTTCACGGAGCTCCTTCGGGCGAACGAGAAGGGTGTCACGCTGGCCGATGTCTGCACTCTCTCCAACCTGTACCAGGTCTCAGTTCAGGCGCTCGTTCTCCGACTCGAGGAGTTGTCGCGGCTCCCCACCGGGATTTGGGAGAGATTGCGTGCCGAGGGCTTCAAAGTGCAACATGCTCAAAAACTTCTTGGCATCGATGCCAATCCACCTATTCTCGAACGTCTTCCCCGCCGCTACGTCGCACTTGCCGTTGAGGCGTTTCGCCGTGGTCAACTGAGTGAGGGCCAGCTTTCACGCTACTTGCGTACTGACCGCGTTTCCGTTCGTAGTCTGATGGAATCCCTCTCGAAGGAAATTCACGTCGAGAATGGCGGCGAGTTCAGAGCTATCACTCCCGACCTTGCCCAAACGTTGGGGGGCAGATAGGACACCCCTTCCTTGATCACAGACAACCCTGCCGTCATCGATACCTGCGTCCTCATCAACCTCCTGGCAACAGATCGTGTCGGACAAATCGTTCAGATCATTTCACCCTCTCCTCTCGTTTGCCCAGGTGTCTCCAGTGAAAGCTTGTATCTGCGTTCGACTGAGCCAGATGGCATACCACAAGCCGTTGATCTTGGCCCGCTTTTTGATCAGAACGTCTTCACAGCTTGTCCACTTGTGGGCGACCCTGAAGAGGAACTCTACGTCGGCTATTCTCTCGAACTCGATGATGGCGAGGCCATGAGCTTGGCGATTGCCCAGTCAAGGAACCTTGCTCTCGCGACCGACGATATCAAAGCCCGCAGACTCGCGGCGGAGAATGCACCTGCGGTTTCCCTCCTTTCGACTCCTCAAATCATTCGCGCTTGGGCGGAGGGTCGAGAACCCGCGGAGGTTGCTTCGGTGGTCCGGGCGATTTATGGCCGGGCGCGGTTTTGCCCATCTGACACTGATCCGTGGGTGCAGTGGTGGAATGCCCATCTACAGACCTAAAGTCAGCACAATCGACCTCGATCACGAAAACCACTTCTTGATCTTCTGCCAGAGACTTTCCTTCGGTTTGGTATTTGCGAGCGCCGGATCACTTTGCGTTTCCGCCGCAGCAACACGGGGCTGCGCCATAGAGTAATATGACCGCATGGCGCGCGCATCCTCTCTTCTTTATGCTGGTTCCATCGACCACGTCTGAGCGGAAATAATTAGAACGATGGCTTGAGTCCAAACGTTTGCTTCGATGCCTTTTCTCAATGCGCTTGTGATCGTCGATATGCTGTTCTCGGAGTTCCCGTGATACATCGCGTGCGGAAGAGTGCTCTCCCCAGCGGTTCCTTGGATTTTGCGGTACCAACGGTTCTTCTCCATCTATGTATGGAGGTTCTCGTAGTCCTGCCAGCTCGGATTGCCGCGAAGTTCGACGCGGATAAACAGATGTGCCATTTGTTTTCACCAACCCAAGAGAGGCTCTTTCGATCAGAGCTGCTGTCACACTTTCAGCAGGCGCCAGACAACTAGGCATTATCCGGCGTTAACGCCCTCCGAAGCGATTTCAGTAAGCTCTCGGCCTCATCAAGCTTTTTCAGGACCGCCTCATCGCCTTTCAGCTCCTGCAGAGTAGTCCATGGCACATTCTTCATCGCGTCTAGGGCCGCCCCTAGTCCACTTATTGGCTCGTCTTTATGTCCCTTCTCGACGGGAAGAACTCGCAGCTCAGCCGACTCAAGGTCGCCAGAATCGCTGAGGAACTGAGCCCGGGCCACAGGATCAGGAAGGATGGTCCGTAATTTGCGCAAATCCTTGGAATTCGTGATCCGTTTGTCGTTCACCTTCTTGACGACGGCGTCCACAACCGTCGGAACGAGAAGTTTCTTGCTTACCCCCATCAGCTCCCGTGCCCATGTAATCGCGGCACTTGGATCGCGCAGAGTCGTAAACCGTCCAGAGAGCTCGTAGATTTCCACGAGCTTGTCGAGCTCGCGGACTGTAATCCCCAATATGTTGGCCGCACTGGGCCGCCCTACAAGGTCAACTAGGCGACAGGCTACCATCTCCTTCTCGCGGGCGTCCCATTCCTTTCGCTGACGATGAATATAGATCCAAACGCGGAGCCTTTCTTCCTCCGACAGGGTTCGATCGGTAATCTCCACGGGAATGTGCCGATATTGCTGCCGCCCTTGTTTGACGAGAGCCAGGGAGTTTGTCCACCGCCGATCGCCATCGATGATTAGGTACTTCCCAGGCAGGTCAGGGTGTGGTTCGACCAGCAGCGGCTCGAATATCCCCTCGTTTGCTTCAATCTGACGCTGAAGCTCGTCGTCTTCCTTCGGCCCAAGTCGCGGTTGCTTTGGATTCGGAACGACGTCATCGAGATCGACCGTTGCGCGATACGTCCGCAACACGGTTCGGTCCAATCGCCGCTCTTGCAATTCGACAGGTTTCGAATGAGCATTTGTCGGCATACGAGTGATCATGTTAGGATGCCTCACGCAGCAGCATCTTTCGACGAAGTGCCGATGATGAGATTAACCTGATTCTCAAGGTCCGCCTTGGCCTTCTGAATCGCCCTGATGGCTTCGCCTTGCCTTTTCCAATTGTTTTCGTGCCATTTCATTTCTTTCTGCTGCTGTTCCAGAAGGTCCTCGGCTCGTTCGTCGATCCGTGAGAGTAGAGACGCGCACCGCTCGGAAACGATGAATTCGTAGAGCGCCGCAGTCTTACTGTCCCGCTCAATATCGCTTACACGCTGCGCGTGGAGTTGCTGCAAGTGCTGGCGGATCATCTTCGCAATGAGTACGACCCGCGCCGGGTTGGCAAGCAGCACGCCGTCCTGCAAGTGCAGCTGGCGCGTACCCTGCGGGAACTTGCGCGTAGAAAGGATGGCGTGCTCGGCCTGCGCGGCCAATTGGTCGGCTCGGAGCTTGGTGACATGTTCGTTTCGGAATTGATTGTGGTTCTTCGAATCGTAGATGATCGTTCCGCATTTCTTGCCGCTCAGCATCACGACGTGGAGGATATCCGCGCCTGGGGTGCCCTTGGGAATTCGGCGAATGTCATCTTCCGGAAACTCCTGCTTCAGCGCCTCGAACAAGTCGATCTCCGCGCCTTCGCCGAGTTCCTCAGCGGTTTTGTTCTCTAACGCTCGCTGCAGGTCAGTCACTTTGTTGGTGAGCTTCTGATTTTCCTCGAAGGCTCTTGCTTTCTCGGCGTTGACCGTATTCTCCGCAGCTTTCTCCAAGACTTCCCGCTGCTCCTTCAACTTCGCTTCCGTCGATGCGTTGTGCTCGTCCGCCTGTGCCACCAGCTTCGCCTCCGCAGCCTCGGCCTTTGCGTTAGCCTCAGCCACAGCGTTTTCGTGGGCCACTACGGTCTCGCGGAACCGCGTCTCTGCCTCCTGTGTAGTGACCTGCTGGACACGCAGCACCTCCGCTACATTGTCTTGCTTCACTCTTGCAATTTCGTCGTCTTTGGAGTGTCGCAAATCTTCCAGCTGCGCGGCCAGTGTGCTCTCCTTTTGTTCGGCGGCGATTCTTGCCGCGTCAGACTCACGTCGCGCTTTCTCGATTTCGGCGATGTGCGCGGCCGCGGCGGCCTCTGCACTTTTCTTCGCCTCGTCTCTGATCTCCAACTCGCGCTGTTTGGCCTGCGCCTCTATCGCTTCAATCCTCTTGGCGCTGCTCTCCCGCAATTCACTGATCTCTGCCTGCCGCGTTGCCGATGTCTCTTCTGCCGTCTTCTGCGCTGCTTGCGCCGTCGCAAGTTCTCGCTGCCACAGAGCCGCTTGGGCGGCGCGGTTTTCCTCAGCTTCCGCCAGGCGCTCGTTAAGCCGTCTATCGGCTGCCTTCTCAGCTTCCTCTCGCGCACGGGCTTCGCGGATCGCGCTCTGCTCCCGCTCCGCTTCAAGATCGGCTTTCGCTTTGCTCTCGGCCTGTGCCTTCTCCAGCGCGTACTGTTTTTCGAGCTGAGCGGTGATTGCGAGGATCTGCTCGCGCTCCCTTGCGGCGATCCTGCCGCCAATTTCCTCAAGCTTGTCGGGAGGAATTTCTTGACCGCAAGTTGGACAGCTCTTAAGGCTGAGGTGGGGAAGTGATGGCACTGCCGAGAGAAGCGACGTTTGGCTAGGCTGCGAGTTCATTTTCGAGCCTCCTTTATTGGTCCTATTTACTCCTATTTTGTCCTAGTGTCAAGATAATTCCATTAACGGACCACGCTGGGCACATTTTATCCTCGAGTTTTACGGCTCCCTCGAATACTACGTGCAGGTCCAACCCAGAACCTATTCCGACGTTGACCAGGCCGACACCCTTACAGGGTTGAAGGAACTGTACCGGGAGAGGGGCGCAATCCCCACCGCCCCTACCAAAAGTCCTGTTGAGTCTGTTGCCTTTGCCTCCCGAGAACCACACATTGGGGCCTCAAAGGCCCTAGTTTTGGCCCCAAGTTGGCCCCAAATTTTGGGATGGCACTCGATCTTCCAATACTGGCCGTACGAGATCCTGTCCTGCCCACAAATCGATCGACCGGTTGGGAGTAGCCGCGTCAGGAAGTTGGTTCAGCTGACCTTGCAATCGGATTCTCTCGAACAATCTGGCGACCATGAGGACTCTTGGGAGAAATAACAATTCGCCAGGCACAGCGTGATCGCCGGCTCAGACCCTCGGAAGGTCCATTAGATCGGAAATAACTGTGGCCTTCTTGTTTTTGTGTCTATTCAGCAAATCGGCCAACTGGTTTTCCGTGACAACCACATCGCAGTAAGCGGCCGCGGCCCCAACGTATCCGAAGTCGTTCAGGTCGGAGGGGCGTGTCTTGAGTTGTTGATTGCGAACCCACTGTAGCCGAAGATGCATATCGAGGCGAATGCTTGGCATCGCGTCGACGAAATTGGTAAGTCCTTCGGCCCCGAGCCCAAAGAACTCCGCTTCAGGAATGCCGTGGAACTCTAACGCTCGGTGAATATCGTCCAGCATATCGACCAACACCTGCGTATAACCGGCTCGCTTCCGCAATTCCGGGTCGGCATTCAGTAGCCTTGCTCTTGCCTGTAGAAGACCGTCGGAAAATTTCTTCGCCGGACCGCTCAGGTCCGGCTTCGCTGGTTCTCCCCAGGGACTAAGGCCGGTGAGTACGCTCTTGCTTAACATGCGATCAGCCAGTTCTTCAAGGGAGGAACGAAGCTCTTCGGCCAAAACCCGATTCGGGTCCAGTCGAATGGTTGATTCGAGATGGTCGCTCGCGTGGGTTACTCCCTTGCCGAGCAAAGAAAACGGCCGTTCGTTGAGCCTGCGATTTAACGTTATGGATAAAGCGCGATCCAGCTCCCATCGTTGAATTGCTCCCGGGCCGGCAAGGGTCCAATTATCGGAGAGCTCCCACATTAAAGACCCGAGACGGCTCCGGCTCCCAAGGTCTCGCCGCTTGTTCGTTTCAATAAAGTGGGCCAGCGACAACGGGAAAACATTTAGCCCTAGGCGTTTGGATTCGCGGAGAATTTCGAGGACTTGAGTGAGTTGTGGAGTGGTCTCCTCCGCAACTGCTCTTGTCAGCTCGATCCACTTGTTCTGGTCGAGGTAAATGATACGGGCGGGCATGTCCTATTTTAACTGGTCGTCGGCGCAGCGGTTCGCAAACCCTGAAAGACCGGTAGAATAAGTTGCTATGACACTGCCAGAAGCGATCAGCGTGAACTGTGAGTGCGGGGCTCATCATGAGCCCGGACACATGGTCACTGCTGCGGTCGAAGGCTTGCGACTGAAACCCGAGGGCCTCATGGTTGACCCGTCCGGTTGGGGGCTCGCCTGCTACCACGATGCGCCGGAGGACAGTGATCCGGCACGAGAGCGGAACATCCTCGCTGTATGGGCAGGCTTCGCCGTGGAGAAGCGATATCGGGAGGAGAACAATCACCCACCGAGGGACACCATGGACGTTGCGCACAACAGGGATAATGTCGTAGCGCGAACGCTGCTCGGGAAGCTCAACGGCGACTACTGGGTAAACGATTTTCGGCTGACAGAGCAACTGAAGGGTCTCATCGACAGGCATTGGCTCGCGATCGACGCCCTTGCGTCGGCCTTGCTGCGACAGAATTGGGAGACCATAAAGCCACTCAAAAGCGGCGGTCAATGGTCTCATCCAAACGAAACTATGGCGAAGTATCTCAGCGGAGAGGAAGCTGCTCGGATTTTGGCGGAACACGAGATTGAAGCAGTTGTGAGTGACTAGGGATGGCTGGGCGTCGACCGCTTCGCCGAACTCTATGTGAAAGGCTTCCTCGAGGGTGGCTGCTACGAAGCAATTCCGCTCGAGCTCAACGCCTATGGTCTCGAGGGGGCCTTCCGGAAGGCACCAAACCGCGGATTTTCGGTTGAGCAGGCCGTTGCAGCGTGGCTTCAGGGAGAGGCGGAAGACGAAATCGATCTGGGGTTTGGAGAATAACGGCGCAGGCGTGCTCGGTGATCACCGAAACCCATCGCCGCCATTCTGCTGATCGGCGCGGTCCTAACGCATTTCTTCATACCGAAGACGCTGCGGGTCAGGGTGGGTTCGTAAGGGCGGCCTGTGTATCGACGATGGAATTGCTTTCGCCGGCAGCAGGGTGTTAGATTCGTGCGCACCGAAAGTAAGGTCGGTTTTGGGGTTCCAGGCTGCATCCAAATGTGAATACTTAGGTCTTGACAAGAGTATCCAATTATGGATAATAAGAGATACGAGGTTCGGCAAGACTTTGCCGAGGGCCTGGATTTGCTGGGTTCCCTCGCGGAGAGAGACCGTGAAAAAGTCGAGGAAGCCATCGCCAGCCTGGCAAAGGACCCTTGGCCCAAACGGTTTGGAGCCAATCCCCTCGGGGGAGAAACGGTAAGGATTACTGTTCCGGTCGAAGACGATGAAATCACCATACTCTATGACGTGGATGTCTACGAGTCATCGGTCGATATCATCCAGATTAAGCGTCGCACGGCGTTCAAGAGAGCGGGCGAATGGCTTGCCGGACTTATGAAGTTTGAGCCGAAGGGAAAGTGACCATGACCACAAAACCCTCTCCATTGGTGACGACTAAAGCGTTTCCGCTCGAAAAGAGCGACATCCAATACAACCCGACTTCCGAGGAAGTTTCGATCAAGCGCGAGAAGTTCGATGCTTTTGTGAAATATGTCCAGGAACTCGAGGAAAAACTCGAGGCCGCGGAAGATGCGCGAGACGTGGCTCAATATCGGGCGCGCAAAGAAGGTAAGACTGCCGACGTATTGCAAGCTCTGGCAGAGGATGTGTTTCAAGGAACTGCAGCGATTCGAGGGTGGCTAGCGTCAGGCAATAGTCTCCAGGAACTCTCGACAAGGACTGGAATTCCCTATGCGACCTGCCATCGGATTGTGAATGAGCGGCTCGGGACTCCAAACGTCGAGATCGGACATCTGCAAAAAATGATTACGGCCGTTTCCAGACGGGGGAGAGCTTTTTTTGCTAAAGCGGAAGCTCACCCGCGCTTCAAACGCGTGCTCATCGGTTTACCGAAAGGCTTCGAGGAGCAGGATCTGGTGTCCTCTTGGCAAACGACAGGGAGCGAAGTGTCGACCGTGCATGCAGGCCTCGAGATCGCCGAAAAGATAAAAGACCTGCGCCCGAATCTCATCCTTTTAGATGTGTCGATGCCGAATCTGGAGAAAAGCGGTCTCGAACTGCTGAGGGAGTTCGCAAAGGAGAAAAAGAGCACGATCATTCTGACCGGGGAAATGGGATTAGCAAACTCGGCTTTGTTGCAGGGTTCGTTCGAGAGAAAGACCAAGATCGAGGAACTGGCAAGCGAGGGCGAAAGCGTTGGAGGGTAGCACCTTGTCCAATGGGAATTCATCGCTGCTGGACACCGCGAAGTTCTTTCGCGAGCACATTCAGACCATCTTGAGCTTGGCCACCGGTTCGTTCGTTCTTTCCGTAACCTTTCTCCACGATATCGCACCGAAGGCACAACACGTTGAGTATCTGAAACGATCCTGGGGAATTTTTGTCGCGACCATCGTGCTAGGGTTGATTTACAACTACGTGTTGTCGATCTACGTGACTAATGATGGTAAACGCTACGGCACAGTCTTGAACGTGGTGAGTTTTTTCTTCCACGGTTGTTTTGTGGCGGCCATCTATTTCCTGTTGCGATTTGGGACAGCCAATCTCTAGTGGGTTGTGCGGCTAGCCACCCACCAGTCAATGATTCGAGGAACTCGAAATAAGAGCTTCCACAATCTATTCCCGTTCTCGCAGACGCTTAAGGTTCCCCTAGATGGAGTGCCTCTTGAGGCGATAGGTCTCACATTCCTTTCTGCGTATGGCGGGCGCAAGAATTCAAACCGATGCTGGCGCGCGGCATCAAGTTCACGCTTGTAATGGGAGATGATCTGCCGGGTGAGCTTCTCGAAGCGTGCTGCGTTGGCTCAGCACGCAAGGTCATCTTCACGCGGGCCTGCACTGCGCATGCGCAACACGCCTTCAACCATCTTTACCAGACCGCTGAGGTTGATTCGCGCTTGCGGTAAACGAATGGGCGGTGACCCCAAATGGCGAGCGATCCCGAAGCTGAATTCAGGCACGAGTTGCAAGTGTTCGGCAATGAGGTACAGGAAGCGATCCAATGCTTCTACGCCGAACAGACTATCCACAACGTCGCGCGCGAAGACGAGAACGTCTACCACGCGCTTAATCGCAACGCGCCGTTTTGGAATTTAGCGTGCCGCGCCCTCCAGGCCAACGCCATCATTGTGCTGGGGCGGATTTTCGACAGAGACTCGCGGGCACATACGCTTAACCGACTGCTCCAAATTGCGACACAGAACCCCAGGATTTTTTCGAAGGGGGCGCTCGAAACGCGCAAGCTGCCGCAAGCAGGCAAACACACAGCGGAATTCATGCGTACTGCCTACATCCCGAAGAAACGTGATTTCCAACGCCTCCAGAAGTACGCCGACAAGCGGAGGGCAATCTACAATGCACATTACCTGGACCTGCGGAACAAATTTTTCGCACACAGAGAGCGGGTCGATTTGACTGCCGCGTTCGCAAACGCGAACATTCGACGACTGGGACGCCTACTCGTATTCCTCGACCAACTTCAGGACGCTTTGCGGCAACTATTTATGAATGGCCGCAAGCCTGTTCTGCGCCCCGCGCGCCACTCCGGCCAACAAATTTTGAAATCACCCCTGCCGAAAGGGTTGCTTCGGAGCCAAGATGCTCAGGAATGGATCACGCGAGAAACAGAAAAATTCTTGAAGCACGTAAGCGATTCTTATGCGGCAAGGCCATAAGAATCGCCTGGGGTAAGATGTAAGTAGGAGGTCGCAATGTCCTTATTATTCGGAAACCCTCGACAAGCGATGTGCGCGGAGTTGCCCCAACTTGCTGAAACCGCTCCGTTAGCGATTCCTCTGGCAAGATTTGGCAAAATTGTTCGGACGGCTTCTAGATCCCTAGATCGAAAGCGCCCTGACGATCAAGCCCTTCGCCGCGGGTTTGGCGGCGAAAGCAGCAGATCCGAGTCAAACCGAGGGTGCTACGGGCACTGCCAGCGCGACGGGTACCAACGTGACAGGCCAAGCTGCCGTTGATGCCGATGCCGATGCCGATTTTTGATCGGAGGCGAGTCCGACAAGCCGTAGTTGCCTAGACATTTCTCCTTCGTTTTCCGCCCTTTTCACCACTCTTGCCGCTCTTTTCCGCGCTTTGTGTTACGTTTTCGTGACAGCGCGGCAGAGCCGCGCATTTGCAGGGAGTCCTCAGGAAGAGCATTCTCCTCCAATTCCACCTGAACTTTTCCAAATGCCCTCCTCCGCTCACGCGCCAGTAAAGGACGCTGCGCGCCGCTTGCGCAGTTGCTCCCCTCGTCGCCATCCTTGACTGCCGCTCCGCTGCGGGTGTGTGCTTGGCATGACGGAATGAAGTATTCCGTCGCCCGACTAGGCGGCAGAAATCGACGCCAGGACGAGAAAGTTATCCGGACCTCACCGCCAAGAATGCCGCTCCAGCGGCAGAACACTCCCGCCAGACGAAACTTGATCCGTCGCGATAGAAATGCCCGCCGCTTCCAGCGATGCTTGTATCATCCAGGCAGGGGTGTTAGCTTTTTCACGCTACCTGAATACAATTCTAAGTTTGCATGCAGGATACTAAGACCTAATGGCGCGCCTCGAAGACCTTATCAAAGACATTGCCGACGCGCGCCTGCGCAATCAGATTGCCGCAGAAGTGGGAAAGCTCAAAGCCAGGAAGAAATTCGGGCTGGTCTTTGAGCAGCACCTCCCGGAAGTAGTCCAACTGCCCGGCTTGCCGGTGAAGCCCGGCGCCCGTGTCGCAAAGCGTACCGACAAGAATGCCGGTTTCTTTCTCGTGACGAACGCGGTCAACGGAAAGAGAGTCTCAATTCTGCCGGAGAGGGGAGGGGGCGAGGAGGTTTTCCCCAAAGACGAACTCGTCGTGGTAAAGCGCTTTGGGGAGCCTATGTATCCCGCGCTGGTTCCGGTGGACCGGATCACCCGCGTCGCGGGCAAACCCTTTCATACGCTGATCAACGCGGACAATTTTCATGCGCTTCAGGTGCTTCTGTACTGCTACGAAGGCTGCGTGGATGCGATTTACATCGATCCGCCTTACAACAGCGGAGCCAGGGACTGGAAATACAACAACGACTACGTGGACCGGGCCGATCAGTACCGGCACAGCAAATGGCTGTCGATGATGAAGCGGCGCCTGGAGCTGGCGAAGCGGCTCCTGAAACGGGACGGCGTCCTCATCGTCACCATCGACGAAAATGAAATTGGCCACCTCAGCGTGTTGCTCGAAAGCATTTTTCCCGAGTATCTGCGGCACATGGTGAGCGCGGTTACAAACCCGAAAGGCACGGGAAAACTCAACTTCGCCCGCGTGGACGAATACCTTTTCTTCTGTGTCCCCAACCTCGGAAAAATCAGCGTCATCAAGGGAATGCCCACGGAAGCCGGAATTACCGGCGCTCCTGGCGAGGGGGCGCTGTTCTATCCATCGTCTCAGCCCCGCCTGGAAGGCATGGAACCGGAAGATGAAGGCGAAAACGCGGACGATGAGCAAGAAAGCGGCGAAGGGGACGAGGAGATTGACATCGAGGAAGTTGAGGACAAGGACCTTCCATTTCCTCCGGAGGAAATCGGCGAATGGGAGCTGCGGCATGCCCGCCGACGCGGAAGCGAATCGAGCTACCGCCACCAACGACAGAATCAGTTCTATCCGATTTACATCGACGTAAAGAAGAAAAAGGTGGTGCGTACCGGACCACCCCTTCTGCCTCTGGACAAACATCCGACCGTCGAGAAAAGTAACGGCCTGCTTGCGGTCTGGCCCATAGACAAGGACAAGAACGAGCGCTGCTGGCGGTTTATTTCACCGAGGATGCAGGAGCTGATTGATGCGGGCCGCGTCCGGCTCGGGAAATTCAACGCAGCAACCAACAGCTGGACGCTCAATATTTGGGAGCGCAAGCCGGAGTCGAAGAAACTCAAGACGGTCTGGTGGAAAAAGTCGCACGACGCCGGCACCCATGGTACGACGCTCCTGCATACGATTCTCGGCCGCAGGGCCACGTTTCCGTTTCCCAAGTCGATCTATTCCGTTGCCGACGCCCTTGCTGCCGTCGTGCGCACGCGGCCGGACGCGCTTATCCTGGATTTCTTTGCGGGCTCGGGGACGACGCTGCAGTCCACCTGCATGCTGAACACGATCTATGGCGGACAGCGGCGTTGCATCCTTGTCACGAACAATGAAGTGGACGCCAAACTGTCGGCCCGACTGGAGAAGGACAGCGTCGAGCCGGGAAGCGCCGAGTACGAAAAGAACGGCATCTGCTCGTCCGTGACGTGGCCCCGCGTCCAGGCGGTATTGACCGGACAACGCAAGGACAAATCCAAATTGCCGGGACGATACCTCGACGGCCGCGCGATGAGCCTTGGCTTTGAGGAGAACGCGCAATACTTCAAGCTCGACTTTCTCGATCCGGCCGATGTCGGACGCGGCGAGCGCTACGAGGCCATCCTGCCGATTTTATGGATGATGGCGGGAGCGTCGGGTGAACTGGAGCTCGCCAAGGGCTCAGGCAAATATCATTTTCCCAAAGGCAGTCCGTTCTGCGTGCTGCTCAAGGAGGACCACTTCAAGGAATTCTCGGTAAAACTTGCGGCAAGGCCGGACATCACGCACGTTTTTCTGGTGACAGATTCGATAGAGGCGTTCTACGAAATGTCCGGCCAGCTCGGCCGTCGAAAGCGTTGCGTGCAGCTCTACAAGTCCTATCTCGATAATTTCAAGATCAACCTGGAGCCCCGCAATGCGGATTGAGCCCAAGGACTTTCAGGATGACGCGGTCCACCGGCTCGCAGAGGAGATCGAGGCCGCCAGGCGTGAGATAGACCGCGGGCGGCCGCAGGCGGTTGTGCTTTCCTCCCCGACCGGGTCGGGCAAGACTGTCATCATGACGCTGCTCATGGAACGGATGTGGGCGGGCCATGAGTCGCTTACAGCGGACCCGAACGCGATCTTTCTGTGGCTGTCGGACTCGCCGGAACTGAACCTGCAGAGCAAGGACAAGATCGAAGCCGCCTCCGATATATTCCCGCGCTCACAGTTGCTTATCATCGACAACAATTTCGACCGCGAGCGACTTTCTCCCGGCCACATTTATTTCCTGAACACACAGAAACTCGGGGTATCCAGCCTCCTGACCAAGAATGGCGACGGTCGGACCTGGACGATCTGGCAGACCATCGAGAACACCGCGAAGGCCTCGCCCACGCATTTCAACGTCATCGTGGATGAAGCCCACCGTGGCATGGGACAGAGCGCACGGGTGGAAACTCAGACGCGGACCATCGTGCAGCGTTTTATCAAGGGCGCACCCGAGGTAGGTCTGGCACCCGTCCCGCTTGTCATCGGCATGAGCGCGACTCCCGAGCGATTCCACAGGGTGCTTGAGGGCGCGCAGCGCATCACTCGGCCCGTGGATGTGAGCGCCGAGGACGTGCGCGAATCGGGACTGATTAAGGATCGCATCATCCTCGATATTGCCGAGGAGGATCAACCGGCTGACTGGACGCTGCTGCGCGATGCCGCGCAACGGACCATCGAGTACGGCAAGGAATGGAAACGCTACTGCAAGACCCAGGGCATCACCCCGGCCGTGGAGCCGGTGCTTGTCGTACAGGTCGAGGACGGCACGCAGAAGGAATTGACGCGCACGGACCTGTCAAAAGCGGTCGAGGTTCTTGAAAAGGTGTACGGGCACTTTTCGGAAGGGGAGCTCGCCCACTGCTTCCAGGAAGAGGGCGATGTCGCGGTCGGCGGCTACAAAATCCGCAAAATCGACGCCTCAAAGATACAGAACGATCCCGTTGTGCGCGTCGTGTTTTTCAAGATGGCGCTTACGACCGGATGGGATTGCCCGCGCGCCGAAGTAATGATGTCCTTCCGGCGTGCAGCGGATCACACGCTGATTGCACAGCTGGTCGGACGCATGGTGCGCACGCCGCTTGCGCGGCGCATCGAGGACGACGAATTCCTGGGCAGCGTCGCGCTATTCCTTCCTCATTACGACGAAGAGGGCCTCAAAGCCATCGTCGAGAAGCTCGAAGACCCCGACACAGGGTCGCCGGTCAAAGTGGAACGCAAGGCCGATCTGGTGCTCTACAAGCGGGCGCCGGACAAGACCGACCTGTTCGATGCCCTGGGCAAGATTCCCACTTACGTGCTCGACAACACGCGTCGGCAGGCCAATACACGTCGCCTCCTCTCGCTCGCCCGCAAGCTCACGATGGATGGCGTCGATCTGGAAGCGTGGCCTGAAGCCAAGACGCTTGCGGTCGAGACGCTCAAGAACGAAGCCGCCCGCCTGAGCAAGAATCCTGAATTTGCGGCAAAGGTCAGCGGGAAAGCAAAGCTCAACATCAAAGAATTCAAGGTCGAGTTCGGCGAGCTACGCGAGCTTAAGCAATCCAGAACCATCGCGGTCGAGGTTACGTCCGAGAACATCGACGATCTCTTCGTCCAGTGCGAAACCATCCTGGGCGAAGGCCTGAAAGATGAATACTGGCGTCGAGTGCATGACACCGACGAACCGGATCGGGCGAAGCTGGAGCTGTTCTGCGTGCTTCAGGATCCCGCATCGCTGCGCACTCTGCAGGAAGAGTGCGGCAAACGCATCGACAAGCTGTTTGAGCAGTACCGCGACGAGATCAACGCGATGCCATCCAGCCGCCGCGAGCAGTACGCCCGCATAGGCAGGCAAGGCGCGGAGCCGAAGGCCGAGACGATTCACGCTCCGGATCTGATCGAGGTGAGCAAGGAATCGCCCCGGTGGGACGGGCATCTTTTTGTCGATGACGCAGGAAAATTCGGATGGAAGGCAAATAACTGGGAAGACCCGATTCTCCGCGAAGAGATAAAAGGCAAGCAATTCGCGGGATGGCTGCGCAATATTCCGAGGAAGCATTGGGCGCTGTGCGTGCCATACGGGCAGGGGCCGGCAAAGCCGATGTATCCGGATATGCTTGTGTTCCGCCGCGAAGGCAACAAGTTCAAGATCGACATTTTCGACCCGCATGACGAATCTCGCGGCGACGCTGCCGAGAAAGCGGCAGGCCTGGCTGAATTCGCTCGCAAGCACGGCGCGGCATTCGGCCGCATCGAGCTAATCCGCCTTGCCAACGGAAAAATCGAGCGGCTTCGGCTGAACCAGGAATCCATTCGCGACAAGGTGCTCAAAGTTACGGATTTGAAGCATCTTGCCGAGTTGTATGCGCAACACGGTTGAGCGTTGACACCTTAGTGTAAGCTATATAAGCTGCCATTCATGGAAGGCTTAGGTCCATACATGCGCCGTCGCCGAGATGAACTTGATCTTTCGCTGCGGGAGCTTGCAAAGAGGCTCGATTGCTCCGCTGCGTTCATCTCGGACATTGAACTCGGGCGCCGGCATCCCTCGGAGAAAGTTCTTGCCGAGATCGCCCGCGTCCTCAAAGTAAAACTGGAGGAACTCCAGGCAATGGATGTCCGGCCGCCAATAGACGATATCAAGCGCCTAACGCAGAATGATCCCCGGTTCGCGCTCGCGTTCCGTACCATGATTGACAAGAAGGTTAGCGCAGACGAGCTGTTGGAGCTTGCCAATCAGAAAAAAGACGAAAGGCACCCCAAGCAAAAGAAATGAAAACATTCCGCGCCAAATCAGGTCCGTTCTCCGAGCGGCCGCACTTTCAACCCAGCGAGATCGACCGGATTTGCGCCGACGAGCTGAGGAAAGAGGGTCTGTATCCCAATTCGCCCGAAGCCATACGCATCGATCGCTTCGTCGAGAAGCGCTTTGGCATCGTGCCGCAGTACGAAGACCTGCCCGAAGGCGTATTGGGATTTACGAAATTCACCAAGAAAGGCGTCGAGGCAATCGCGATCGCGACAGCGCTAGACTCTGAAAAGGGCAAAGTGGCCGAGCGCCGCGTCAGGACCACGCTGGCGCATGAAGCCGGACATGGACTACTGCACGCATACCTGTTCGCCCTCGACGAAAAGCCCCTCCATCTCTTCGATGCTGACAGCCACTCGGATCACAAGATTCTTTGCCGGGACGTGCAGGGTGACGAACGCAAAAGCCGGGCCTACGACGGCCGCTGGTGGGAATTTCAGGCGAACCGGGCAATGGGCGGCCTTCTGTGTCCCCGATCATTGGTGCAGGGGGCGCTCAAGCCGTTTCTTCTGCCGAGCGGTTCCCTTGGCGCAGTGACCCTCGATGAAAAGCGCAGGGCAGGGGCGATACGCACACTCGCCGACATCTTCGACGTGAATCCCATCGTCGCTATAATCCGGATCAATGAGCTGTACCCAGCGGAGACCGGGCAACTCAGGCTATAGCTTTTTTTTGTTGACAGCGTTCGCACTGTCCGCTTACACTGTCATCTTTAGGCTAGCTTGGCGCAATCCGTGGCCAAAAGGCGGAGCCACATTTAGGCAGAACTATGGAACTTACCGACACTCAGCTCAACTATTTCGTCAACAACCGGCTCAAACTGCCAAAAGGCAAACGCGCCGACTACCTCGCCCAGGTGGACCATCTTATTGAGAGATTCTCCGCCGCCGCAGCTGGCGATAAGCTCATCGACATCAAAAAATTCTTGAAAACGGGCTCGCTCCGCAAGGGCACCGTTCTGCGCCCCAGGGGCGACTTCGGCGTAGACGCCGACGTGGCGGTCTTCCTGAACGCCAATGGCGCTTCCCAGTACGATCTGGCTAACCTCCATGGCCGCATCCGGCGTCTCGTGGCGAAGATTTATCCCACGAAGAAACCCGAGGATTTCACCATCCAGCCCCGCACGTTGGGTATTGAATTCCGCGATTCGGGACTTGAGATGGACCTCGTGCCGCTCATCGCGATAGACGGGCCTGGCGACTACGGCTGGCAGCCTTCATCGCAGGGCGCCGCGCCGGTCAAGACCAGCGTGACGAAACAGCTGGAATTCATCCGCGCCAGGAGGGATGCGTACGCGAATTTCGCGGCGCTGGTACGGTTGCTCAAGTACTGGAGAAATTTCCATGAGCTTGACGACAGTCTCAGGTCGTTTGCCATCGAGCTGATTGTCTGCCACCTACAAGATACTAAGGGCGTTCCCACTTCCCTGGAAGAAGGGCTTTTGCGTTTTTTCCGTTACGTGGCGGATTCCCAGCTAAAAACGCCGATCTGCTTTAAAGAATGCGGCACGCCTAAATCCCTACCAAAAGATCGGGTGGCAATCCTCGATCCGTGCAATGCTGACAACAACGTCACCCGGAAAATCACCGATCAGGAGTGCAAGCCGATCGTTGACAAGTGCCTGAATGCTTGGGAGACCCTTAGCTACGCGCGCAATTATGACGGCAAGACGCAGACGCTGGAACTCTGGAAGGAAATATTCGGCCGGACATTCGTAATCGAGGAGTGATGCATGTCTTCTACGGAAACGCTTACCCAAACGTATACGATCGCTGACATAGCCAAGGTCATCGATTGCTTCGCCGCCGATCTGGACATGACGGCGCAATCTACCGGCCTCCTTTCAAGAGATTTGGTGAAAAAGTATGCTGCGGACGTTAAGGCTATGGCTCAGGGCGGATATCTGCTAGAGGCCAATATCGTTTTGCATGACGCAGCGGGGAACGTGATTCGGGCGGCCAAGTACGAAGTGTCCACCAATGCGGGCAGTCTCACCGCGGGCCGCCCCGGCAACAATCTCTGGCCTGCGACGCCGAACGGGGAATTGAGCGTAGTGGTGAAGAACAGCCAAAAATGGCGTGATCTTACAGATTCGCAGCGCCAGACGTTTCGCGGAACACTGAGCACAAGCTGGACTTCGTCGAGCACCGATTTGTCGTTTCCAGCGCTTACTCGCGCCGCTGACCGCAACTACGTCAGCAACGGCTGGGGCGTGACGAAAAGCGTGTATCACTGATTTGAAAGACAGGAAAACTTAGAATGACCGAAGTGACTGAAAAGGGCGCGCTCTTTGAGTTGGAGCTTGACCTCCCCAACGACAAGATTGCGGCGTCCACCAATCGGCTTGTCGGATTTGAAAACCGCTACCAGAGACTCCACCGGGACTTGCGCCTACTAGCCGATCCACAGGAACTGGCCGACTGGAGCAAGAAGTTTCACCACAAGGAGCTCCCCGTCTGCGCAGCGGTGTCGGAAAGATACCCGCTTGTCATTTTTGCTGGGGATGTGGGCACCGGAAAGACGGCAACGGCAGAGGGTGTGTGTGACAGGCTGTCGCGCGAGGCGGCGCGCAAGGAAGCGATGTTGTTCAAGCTCAGCACGCGCGTCCGCGGCTCTGGCAAAGTTGGCCAGATGAGCACGCTGCTCAACGAGGCGTTTGATGTTGTCGCCAAACAGGCGGGCAAGACCCGGCAAGCGTTCCTTATCATTGACGAGGCCGATTCCCTCGCGGCGACGCGGGACACCGCGCAGAGCCACCACGAGGACAAGGTGGCTGTAAACACCATTATCCAGAAGGTGGACGACCTCCGCCGTCATTCGGGCCGGATACTAGTGTTCCTGTGCACGAACCGGGCAGGGGCGCTCGATCCCGCCATTGTCCGGCGCGCGGCCAGAACAGAAGAATTTGCCCGGCCGAACGACCAAGAGCGTGAAGAACTATTCCGGATGGATCTGGAGGGATTAGATATTAAAGACCCGACGATCCATGAGCTGGTGCGCCTCACAGGCGCGCGCGACGGACAGCCCGGCTTTACCTTTTCCGATCTGCGCTCCAAGCTGCTGCCTGACGCGCTTTGCCGAGCCTTCCCGAGCCGGGCCCTGACAGGAGACGACCTCATACATGTCGCACAGGAAGTACGGCCGTCTCCAGCGGTGAGAAACGGATGACGCCCCCGTCCTCCAACCCCGCGCTGCCCCTTGTCGGCCGCCGCATTCAGATTGCCGGTTCGGCGAGTGGGAAAACCGATTCTGCGCTCGTCGGCTACGCGCACCAGGTCGTGAGCAATCTGGTGAAAGGCGTAATAGCCGCTGGCGGTGGAATCGTGGTCGGCATCGGGAGAGAGCCTCGGCCGGATGGCTCCCGGCCGGATGCCCTGAGCTTGCTGTTTGATTGGACGGCACTTGAAACCGCTGCGGAATGCCTGAAGCACGGATTTCCTGCGTGGCCTGCCGAATCGGGTCTGCCCATCGTTGTCGCCTCCTCCGAGAAGGCAGTTGCGGAGATTCCGGAAAACCGTCGGCCCCTATACGAAGAATTGTTGAGGAGCGGCCAGCTTCACGTTGAGTCGATAATGGCGGGCTCCCGCGCGGCTGCTTTTCTCCGCCAGCGCCAGGCGATATTTGGCGACGCTTTAATCATTCTCGGTGGCGGCACCGGCGTTGAGCATTTGGCCGATCTCTACCTGTCGCGGCGAAAGCCGGTGGTGCCACTTGATTTGGCGCTCGGCGCCAGCAGAGAGGACGGCACGGGCGGCGCGATGCGCCTGGCGAAGGAGGCGAAAGCGGAACCTGTGAGGTTTTTCCGGTTCAGCCCTGCTTATGCCAACACTGAGGGCGCGGCGCTCGCGGAGATCGCCACGCGAAACGGCGTTGCCGGAGCATCCGATATCGCGGACCGGACGGTTAGCCTACTCACCAAGATCGCGCGGCCCGCTGCATTTTACGTGCGGCTTCTCAATCCCGATCATCCGAAATTCAAGATCGTTGAGTCGTTCTTCCGTGATGTCGTCGATCCGGTCGTCGAAGAAGCCGGAATGCGGCGCCTTGAAATGGGTGCCGATAAGAACGACTATGCCTTCATGAACGTGGCTATTTTCGAGGGCGTCCATTTTTCCTCGGTGGCTATCGTCGATGTAACCGGGGAACGGCCTAACTGCTTTATCGAACTCGGCTATGCACTTCGTGGGGGCCGTGTTCTCGTAACCGCAGAAGACGGTACCAAGCTTCCCTTTGACCAGGAAATGATACCGTGTCACTTCTGGAAGCCGGCAGACACCGTTGCCGAGCGGAAAAAGGCATTGGTTGATTTTTGGGAAAAGAACATCAACAGACCGCCGATTGTGAAGATGGCTTAAGGACTCATGGAGGCGATATGCGAGAGGTTTACATATCGGTTGACGTTGAAGCTGCCGGACCGCTTCCCCCAACCTACAGCATGCTCTCGCTCGGAGCAGTGGACGTGGACGACCCGAAAGCCACTTTTTATGTCGAATTACGGCCCGTGAATGATGCTTCGGTACCGGGAGCGATGAAGGTCGTTGGCCGGAGTTTGCAGGACTTCGCGCGAACTGGACGCGATCCGAAAGAGGCGATGGGGGCGTTTCGCGATTGGCTTGGTTCGGTCGCAAAAGACCGGAAGCCAGTGTTCGTGGGCTTCAACGCCACGTTCGACTGGACCTTCGTTAACTTTTATTTTCATGAGTATCTCGGCGAGAACCCTTTCGGGATCGGCGGCATCGACATCAAGTCCTACTACATGGGGCTCAGCGGAGTTACGTGGGAAGACACCCGGTCGAGCCGTATACCGAAGGAATTTAAGGATTCGTTCCGTCGTCATACGCACAACGCACTCGACGACGCGATCGAGCAAGCCGAGCTTTTTCGGCGGATGCGGCAGAAATCCACTGAAAGCCGCTAAGGCAGGATATGGCTCTGGTGTTTCAGTACGGCTCCAATTGCCTGGACAGTCAGATCAACAGTAGGGATCGTCTGTGCGGTGATGCGATGTTCATTGACATAGCGGAGACCGTGGATGACTTCCAGCTCGCCTTTGATGTCTGGAGCATGAACCGAAAGTGTGCCGCCTCGGATATTGTAACGAGCCCTGGAAACAAAGTGTGGGGCGCGCTGTACGAGGTGCCTGACTTCCTTATTGAGCGGAAGACCGCCGCCGCACAAAACAGGAAATCCCTTGACGCCATCCGAGGGCGAAGGGGCCAACTACAAGCGTGAGATGATTACCGTTCGGCGGGACAGCGGCCCAACCGTCAATGCACTTACTTATCGGGTAAAAAATCCGAAACCGGACCTGAAGACCAGCTTGGAATATGTTGGATATATCGTTGAGGGCCTTCGAGAGCGCGGTGTGCGGGAAGATTACATCGAGCATGTGAAGAAGCTCGCCCAGGCGAATAACCCAGCAATCGCCACTCAGGTGCATGAACTCTGAACATTTGCCCATTTGCACTTTGCCCCGAAGTTGCACTCTGGCATCAATCGAGCAGAATATCGTCGGCGGTTCCCGACGGCTCTTGGCAGCATCTTCCTTACGTGATAATCCGGTTTATCCAGATGCTGCGTGCGCTGCCTGAGGGTTGCGCTGCACCACATCCATCCTTATAGTGCAGTTCAGTAGTTACCATGTTCGCCCCGCATTCTAGGGGGAGGGTAGCCGTGCGTCCTATTTGTTGGCTTCACACTTCCGATATTCACATGCGGGTAAGTACCGCTTGGTCGCAAGACGTTGTTCTGCGGGCAATGTGCGAAGATATCGCTCGCAAACGCGCGGAGGGCGTTTCATTAGACTTTATCCTGGCGACGGGTGATCTGGCATTTTCCGGAAACGCCGATGAATACAAGCTTGTAGCGGAGTTTTTCGACGCCTTAACTGCCGCCTCGGGGGTCCCAAAGACCAAGATATTCTGCATCCCCGGAAATCATGATATCGAGAGAGATCGCCAGAAGATGTGCTTTCGGGGCGCACGCGGCTACCTTCAGAGCCAAAACCACATCGATCTACTACTCTCACCCGGCGACGACCTGGAAACGCTCCTCAAGCGTCAGGAAGGTTTTCGCAACTTCCAGAACTCGTACTTCACGGGCCAACAGAGAATCCCCACAGGTGACGGCCTTGGGTACGTTTCGCACTTTGTCAAGGACGATGTGCAAGTGGCCATCCTTGGTGTGGATTCAGCGTGGCTGGCGGAAGGAGGCATTGAGGATCACGGCAAGCTGCTCATGGGAGAGCGGCAACTGATCAACGCCATTGCTCTGGCAGGCCTACGCCACCCCCATGTCGTCATTGGGATGGCCCATCACCCATTTCACGTGCTGCAGGACTTCGACCGACGATGCGTCCAGGCCCGCGTGGAACGTTCATGCCTGTTCTTTCATTGCGGGCACCTTCACGAACCCGAAGCCCAGGCTACCGGATTCAGCAGCACCGGCTGCTTGACACTTGCCGCTGGTGCCTCGTTTGAGACGCGTCAGTCTCATAATACCTACTCGATTGTGACACTCGACCTGCTGCGGGGAAAACGAAGAGTAAAAACTGTTCAATACAATCCCGCCAACGGCACGTTCTCATTTGAATCTCCCGCCGAGTATCCTGTGGAGATAACGGCGTCCACCACCTCTGACGTGGGCGAGCTCGCACAGGCTATGACGGCATATTGCGGAACCCTGTCCCCTTTCGCCCATTATCTCGCCGCTCTACTTCTGGATCAGAAAGTGGAGTTCCCGATTGCCGGCCAGAAGGGCCATGTTTTCGGGTCATTCGCCCTCCTGCTAGATCAGCCAGAGGATGAGCTGCAGCACAAGACGATAGATTTCGTCGCATTCAAGAACGTACTGCGAGTGCTTTACAGCCGAGTTACGCTGCACGACCTTTTAGCGCAATATGGAAATGCAATTAAGGAATATGGCGCCACCTTGGAAAAAAGGTGCATCACGGATGCCGACCTGAAGGCTCGCCTAAACGATCGGGAAAAGGACGCAAGGGCCATGTCAGCGGCGGAACTGCAACAACCGACTTTTTCGCACACCGTTGCCCTGCTTGCCGGACTTGCGGAAGCGCGCGAGTGGTCGGAATTGCGGGCGCAAGCGGAGCGCCACGCGGATTCACCGGACCCGGCAGTCGCCATTCAGGCAAAACGAATGCTCGCTCTGAGCCTTGCGAATTCGACCGAGACCGTTGACAAGGAGGCTGCAGCAGCGCTCTACCGATCTCTGCTCAAGGAAGCCCACACCGAGCCCAGCGACGCGGGCAATCTAGTGAAGCTCTTGATCGAGGCCCGCGCTTTCGACGAGGCGCAACGTGTCGTGATGGTAGGTATTGAAGGAAATCCGGCAAACATGGCGGGCTACTTCCGCGACATCGGCCTGATGATCGTCGAGGCAACGGGTAGTCGGGAATTTCGCCGCCAAATGGATGCGGCGCTGGAAGCGAGAAATAAACGTGATTGAACGCAGTAAATCATTCAAGGTCGGGATCGATTTCGAGAGCGTTCTACGCGCCATCTCGAAGCAGATCTACGAAACGCCTCTCGCATTCATCCGGGAGAACGTCCAGAACGCGGTGGACGCCATCAGAATCCAGGCGCATCGCGAGGAATTATCCCCAGACGATGAACGCTACCGGATCGACATCACAGTTGACGATAAGAAAGTGGTTGTGCGTGATAACGGCACTGGCATGTCCACCTCAGACCTTGAAAACTTCTTCTGGACCATAGGAGCCAGCGGGAAAAGAACACAGGAAGCTTTCGCCGCCGGTTGCGTCGGTATGTTTGGTATTGGCGGGTTCGCTAATTTTGGCGTTTGCGACACGCTGGAAGTGATTTCCCAAACTGGCGACGCGGCGCATGGAACCCTCACGAGGCTCTCGGAAGCCGACATACGTGCGTCCGGCGCCGCTATCCCTTCTGTAACGGTGGAACCTTCGGATGAGGCGGCGCGTCGAGGCACCATCGTCAAAGGCTACATGCGAAAGCCGCCGAATGTGGACGAACTTCGCCGCTACCTCCAGGACTTCGTCCGTTTCGTACCCATAGCGTTGTTCTTTAACCGTCAGAAAATTGCGCAGGGCAAATTCTCGGACCTGGAGGACCGGGAAAACCTCAAAGAGATTCGGGCTGGCGTCCAGGAATGGCGCGAAGGCGACTTGGTGATTACAGGGCGGCTTTACGAGGATCGCGGCCGCACGCTTATCGCATCCATCGAGGGCCTAAGCATTGGCGTCGAGCCGGTTAACCTCGTGGGGCATCTCAAGTTCGAAAACGGGACGATCGATGTCTTCAAACGTGGGTTTAAACTATGCGCGACTCAGGTTGGCACAACTATCGGCGCGTCGGGGCGATTGGACTGCGACCGCTTTATCCCGACAGCAGGTCGTGACTCGCTCGACTCCCCGACAATGGGCTTGCTCGGAAGAATTGTACTGGCGCTCGAAAAAGTCGCGGTGGAGGCGGTCCTGGAATCCCCGGATCGGATCTCCCAGCACACGCGCATCTTCCGCCACGTCCTTCAACACGGCCTTATCAACAAGCTTGGCAATATGAGGGTTTCACTTGCGGACGGTTCGGAATCATCTCTTTCCGACATTCGCAGGAGGGCGGAACAAGGGCATGTCGGGGTCTTCTTCGGCCTTGCCAAGAAGCAGGCTTTGAACCAAATCATGCACGCGCGGGGACATCTTGTAGTTTTGCTGTCTTCTGATCATTACAGACAGGAATCGGAGCGCCGCTACCTGCAGCAGTACTGCGCCGCAAAGCCGTTCGACGGAATCATCGACTGCACGGAACACTATGGAGACCTCACGAGGTTTGAAAGGGTTTTCCTGAGCGAGCTGGAACTAAACATCTCGAAATCTTATGAGATTAAGAACTTCCGCCTTATCACTGGCAAACTGACCGAGGATATCCCAGTATTCGTGAGGGAACAGGATGCGGTCCAGCCGCTTGATATCTTCGTGGATGTCCGCCACAAGGAAGTCGCAAAACTGGAGGAACTCGGATACACCCAGCTTCTTTATTCGCTGATCTCAACCTTCTGCCGTGAGTATCTAGGGCCTTCCCTTAAGAAATGGAGCCCTCGTTTTTTTGGCGACGGCGCTCTTAACCTTGAACTGTTGGCCAAAAGACGCTCGGAGCTCTGGATATTGCTGAAGGACGATATCGGCGTCGTCCACAAAGGCGGACAGCGACAGGTGGTGACCCGCTCGGACGTGCAGGTCGTCACAGTCGGAGGGGGACAGAGCCCACCCGCGCCCCAACCGGGGAAACCCAATCCCCGACTCCTTCACATCGTAGATGAGCGCAATTCCACTGGACTTCGCGGCCTCTACATACGCCTGCCGGATAGCGCCTTCGCCGCCTATGGCGATTTGCTGCCGGAGTGCGAAAGCCGCGGCGTTGTTTGGGCTGGTAATAAAATTACTTATGTTGCGTCAGATGCCGTTAGCGCCGCATTTCAATACGAAATCCGCGTGGACGAGGTTGTTGCCGCCAATGTCAATGGCGTAGTTCGTGCGGAGGGCGCGATTCAGCTTGATAAGCCAATGCAAGAAATGTATGGCGGGCTGTATTTTCCCATCCCGGCCCCACTGGAAACGTTCATTGTACCCCAGGGTGAGGACGAGATTCGTCTTGAGCTGCATTGCGATTGGATAGATATGCGCACCGCTAGACACTGGACACCCAGAGAGGCGGCGGTCACATAATGTTTCGATATCCAACGCCGGATCGGGGTCACCACAGAATTTGCACCGTATTGAGGGTCACCTCACCAAACGGAACATAAAGCACGCTAAGCGAATTTTGAAGCCACATCAGTAGCTTGGTCGCGTCGTTCATAAAACGGTCGTTTTAAAGACGGTCAGACAAACGCTGCGTTTTGCATCGAAATCCCGGCTCTAAACTCCATCCAAGAATCTACTGGCGTCCTAAAATCGATGAGGCCAATTTGTGGACGGCCTTAACGCACAATATCGCGCGAATTCTGTAGTGACCCCTAAGATGTCATAGCCGTCTGCCGATACAGCTCATCGAAAATCTGGTCAGCGCCCCATGCCTGCGCGGCAGTGAACGCCAGCCGCCTCTTCTGATCGTTTGAAAGCTCGCCCGTGGGTTTGTAGCCCAGATCATGCTCAGCTTCAGACCATGCATGCTGAAATAGAGTCTTTATTTGAAGCTCGAAAAATGGGATGGATTCGTCCTCGCGCACCGTATCGTCAAACACATCCCTGGGAATAAACAGGATGAAATGCCTGCCTTCATAGCCAAACTCGC
>Ga0187872_10000639_pt1 | contig 39176 bp, 25 predicted proteins | sample June2016WEW_16_4_FD_132973 | JGI IMG/M metagenome (GOLD analysis project Ga0187872, IMG submission 132973) | Peatland microbial communities from SPRUCE experiment site at the Marcell Experimental Forest, Minnesota, USA - June2016WEW_16_40 | ecosystem: Environmental > Terrestrial > Soil >...
AATTCTCATACCTCGCACAAACTGCCTACAGGGTGTAGCCGCCGACGGCAGTCGGCGCCATCTTTCGGGACTGAGAATCAGCGCCGACTGCCGTCGGCGGCTACACACTATGAAATCTCCCGGTTAAAGCATGGTTCAGCCGCGCAATCCTGGTCTCCAATATCGGGTTTTGCTTTTGATGCTCGCGGCGCGTTATCCAGTCTCGGCGCAGGAGAAAAAGGCGCTTGTCCTCTCTCAACCGCTCTTCCTCACGCGCCTTCTCTTCTGCCGCCGCCTTGGCTCGCTTCCCTGCTTCCTCGGCCGCCCTTGCCGGACAGCTTTCCCCATTCGGACCTTACTTGCAGGGCGGCTGGCTCGCGAGTTGAACGAGGGCTTCCTTGACCCGCGCGGCCTGAACGTCGTTGAGCGTCAGGAATCGGTCGCGGCCCTGCGGGGCGGGCGTGAAGCGCGTAAAACCATCCTCTTCCACCGTCACCTGCCCGGGCGACGAGAGGCCGAAATAGCCGCGGTCAGGCCGCACGGCGTAGAGCACGGCCGTGAGGTCCCACGTGGGCCGCTCATGCGGCGGCGGATTATAGAGGCAATACGCTTCGGCGGCCGGATGGTGCGGCACGTAGTTGAAGTCTCGCTCGATGCTCACCGCCGGATACGGCACCGCAATGCCGATCTCGAAACCGCTCCAGACAATCGGCGTCGGCCAGTTCTGCACGAGCCGCTTCGACGCGGGCAGGTCCTGGACCATGTTGAATTCCAGGTCACGGCGGGTGGTCTTGAACGCCCCGGCCATCACGGAGAGCAGCTTCACTTTCTGTTGTACCAGCTCGCGCCCGGCCAGCGGCGACGACGCATCACCCGGCGTGTCCAGCAGCGCGGCGAAGTTGGAGAAATAGCCCACCTGGACCAACACCACCGAGCCGTCCGGCTGGCGGCTCAGGACTTTGCGCAACAACGCGGCAGCTTCCGGCGCGTCGGAACTGCGCTTGAGCCGGTGCGGATAGCGGAACTGTCCGCCATCTTTAGTTTCGGCGAGCGGCAAGAACTTGCTCGGCTCGTTCGTTAGCCTGGCGTGGGTAAAGCCTATCGGGATGCCGGGCCGCCCGTAGAATGTGTTCACGGCGTCTGCGAAAGGCCCGGCCAGTTCGTCGGGCTTGGTAATCGTCACCGCGAGCAATTCGCACTCGCCCCGGCTCTGGAAGGCATGCAGCATCGAGAGCGCCAGCACGTCGTCCACGTCGTTGCCGATGTCGGTGTCGAAAATGACTTTCACCGGCGCAGCCTCGCCGGTACATGCGCAGACTATGGTGCAGACTGCGACAACACAGCAGACAAGCAACCGCAAGCAAGTCCACGGTCCAAGACCTGCGGGTAGGGCACGTCTGTCCTCAGAGCGCCGCGTTGGTAGGAGAGGTCCAGTCTGGCTCATTCCGCCCGCACGATGGCAGAAGGAGACCAAGGTGTAAAGCGGCGAGTCTTGCCATTCCGTTCGGAGTCCTCCGTAGTCGCCCGGAAGCTGCGTCCGTAATCAGGCGCATTGTTGCGCCGTCCGGCCAGGCCAATAATGCCAGCCATGCAAGGTCGAGCTAGATTCGCCTGGCAAGAGGAAACGGGGCGCATTCGCGTGTCCCCGGCAAGGCGCTGGCTGCCCGCCGGGTCAACGCGCGCCCCCGGCCGAACTTTCCCCGCCGAACCGGCCGACTGCCCTAAGCAGGAGCCTGGCCGGTTCTCCACCCGGCCCAAGCAGTTGGCGCAGCAGAAACTGGACGGGCTGCTGGAAGGCTTCTGCCCTGAACCTTGCCAGGAGGAACAGATCGCCGTGAACTCCAACGGCCTCATTCTCTTCTTGCAGTTGGCCGATATTGAGTGGGTGGAGGCAGCCGATGACTGCGTGGAACTCCACGTTGGACAGCAAACGCATCGGCTCCGCGGCACCCTCGCGGCGGTGGCCGCCAGGCTGCCGCCAGACCGTTTCCTGCGCGCCAGCCGCTCGACGCTGGTGAACCTCGAGCAGATCAAGGAACTGCAGCCGCTGTTGCACGGCGGCTACAGCGTGCTGCTGCGCAACGGCACGCGGCTGATCCTCATCTGAAACAATATGAGATGCAGTTGGCCACAGCTTGGCGGCAGCATCCTGCTCTCCCTCACACTGAGCGTCCAAGCCGCAGTGCTTTATGTTGATGTCAACAGCGCCGCTCCGGCACCGCCCTACACCAATTGGTCCACCGCCGCGACGAACATTCAGGACGCCGTTGACGCCGCGGACCCCGGCGACCTGGTTTTGGTCACCAACGGGCTGTACCAGACGGGCGGCGCAGTGATTGACGAATCCAACCGAGTTGCGGTGACCAAGCCGCTAACGATCCAGAGCGTCAACGGGCCAGCGGCGACCACGATTATGGGTTCTCGGGGAAACATCAGGCTGGACATTCCCTATGTGCGGTGCGTTTTTCTCACTAATGGCGCGGCCCTGGCCGGTTTCACCCTGACAAACGGCAGCGTCTTCAGCGAATCGGCAGAGGGGGGTGGGGGCGTTTGCGGAGCTTACTCCTACCCGTTTCCCCCCACCGCGCTGGTGTCCAACTGCGTTCTGACCGGCAACTCGGCCACCACCGAGGGCGGCGGCGCCTACGGAGTGGCGCTCAACAACTGCATCCTGACCGGAAATACTGCCAGCACGGGCGGCGGCGCATCAACCTGCATACTTAATAACTGCATGATGTCCGGCAACACGGCCAACGGCGAGGGACCGATCTCGCCAGCGGACGGCTATGGCGGGGGAGCCTATCTTTGCAATATGAACAACTGCCTGATTACCGGGAACTCGGCTTCCGTGGCCGGGGGCGGGGTCTGCATCGGCACCCTCAACAACTGCACCATAGTCAGCAATACAGCCCCCGCCGGCGGCGGCGTCTGCCCAGTTAGCATGCCAGCGCCACAGGCAGTGGCCCTGACCAACTGCATCGTCTTCGACAACTCCGCCACGAACGGCCCGAATTATCGGGCTGGCCCGGTCTTCTCGTATTGTTGCACCACCCCGCTCCCGTCCGGAGGCATCGGCAATTTCACCAATGCCCCGCTCTTCGTGAATGAGGCTGGCGGCGACTTCCATTTACAAACCAACTCCCCCTGCATCAACGCGGGCAACAATGCCTACGCGCCGGGTCCGACGGACCTGGATGGAAACCCGCGCATCGTGGGCGGCACGGTGGATATGGGCGCCTATGAATTCCAGTTCCCAACCAGCGTGATCTCCTATCAGTGGCTGCAGTACTATGGCCTGCCCACCGACGGCTCGGCGGATTATGCCGACACGGACGGCGACGGCATGAACAACTGGCAGGAATGGATTGCCGGGACCAATCCCACGAACGCCGCTTCGGCGCTGCGGATGCTGTCGGCGACCGGGACGGGTTCAGGGGTGATGGTGAGTTGGACGAGCGTCACGAACCGATCTTACTCGCTGGAGCGGGCGACGAACCTGGGCGCCTCCCCGGCCTTCTTCTTGTTGGGCAGCAACATCGCCGGCCTGGCCGGCGCCACCACCTTCACCGACACCAACGCGGTCGGCGCCGCGCCACGCTTCTACCGGGTCCTCGTGGAACAATAGGCACACTGGTCCGTTCGCTGCTCCATTGCCGCGCCTGCGGCGCGCTGGTAAGTTGCACATCGCGATGCCCGATATCGTTCTGACCACGCTCAACGCGAAGTACATCCACGCCGCGTTCGGGCTGCGTTATTTGCTGGCTAACCTCGGCCCACTGCGGGCCGCCGCCTCCATCGCAGAGTTCGACATCAACCAGCGCCCGGTTGACATCGCGGAAGCGCTGCTGGCGCGAAATCCGAAGATCATCGGCCTCGGCATTTACATCTGGAACGTCGCGCCCGCGACTGAACTCGTCGCAACCCTCAAACGGGTGCGACCAGACATCACGGTCATTCTGGGCGGGCCGGAGGTCAGTTACGAGGCGGAGACCCAGCCCATCGTGCAATTGGCAGACTATGTCATCACGGGCGAGGCGGATTTGAAGTTCGCCGAAGTCTGCCGGCAACTGTTCTCGGGCGAACGGCCAGCCGCCAGGATCATTCCCGCCGGGCCGCCCGAGTTTTCCGAGCTGGTGCTGCCCTACGATCTCTATGACGACCAGGACGTGGCGCACCGCATTATTTACGTCGAAGCCTCCCGCGGATGCCCCTTCTCGTGTGAGTTTTGCCTCTCCTCGCTGGACATCCCGGTGCGGCAGGCGCCGCTGCCTGCGTTGCTGGAGCACCTCGAGCGCCTGCTCAACCGGGGGGTGCGGCAGTTCAAGTTCGTGGATCGGACCTTTAATCTCAACCTCGAGGCCAGCCGCAGCGTCCTGGAGTTCCTGCTTGAGCGCTGCCGGCCCGGCCACTTCTTCCACTTCGAGATGGTGCCGGACCGCTTGCCGGATGCGTTGCGTGAGGTCATCACCCGATTCCCGCCCGGCGCGCTCCAGTTCGAGGTGGGGGTTCAGACGTTTAACAAGGAGGTCGCTGAATTGATCGAGCGCCGTCAGGACTATGAGCGGCTGGAAGATACCTTCCGATTCCTGCGCGGCCAGACGGGGGTTCATATCCACGCCGACCTGATCGCCGGTCTGCCGGGTGAAACGCTGGAGAGCTTTGCCGCGGGCTTTGACCGCTTGATTGCGCTGGGGCCGCATGAAATCCAGGTGGGCATTCTCAAGCGGCTGCGCGGCGCACCAATCGCCCGGCACGATGCCGAATGGCAGATGGTGTATAATCCACACACCCCTTACGAGCTGTTGCAAAACCGGCTGATTGATTTCCCCACCATGCAGAAGCTGCGGCGCTTCGCGCGTTACTGGGACCTGGTCGGCAACAGCGGCAACTTCGTGCAGACCACGCCGCTCATCTTGTGCAAAGCAGGACACGCGTTCCGCCTGTCCCCGGATCCCACGGGAGGCATGAATCAGGGGGAACGATTCGCTCAGCCGGAGCCTGAAGCGGGGCGCGCGGCAGGCGGGACGCCTGCCCCACTTTCTCCCTTCGCGGCGTTCTTATGCTGGAGCGAATGGTTGCACCGGCGCGTGGGCCGCACGGACAGCATCGCCCTGGTCCGGCTGATGGAATTGCTGTTCGAGTTCCTGACGGTTGAGCGGAGGCTCGACCCGAGGCAGACCGCCGCAGTGATGTGGCCCGATTACCAGCGCGGTGGCCGGCACGACCAGCCCGCCTTCCTCAAAGACCTTCTCCCCTCAGACACGCCGCCGGCCTCGTCCCGTCGAACCCGCGTGGGCGTGCCCAAACGCCAGGCCCGCCATTGGGTGTAACGAAACATAACCGGATTATGAACCTGCGAAACCTATTTACCCGTTGGACATGGGGCTGGTCATGCCTCCTGCTCGTACTGCTTTTGACCTGCGCGAACCTCGCCGCCTCAGCGCCGTCTTTCGTCTCTGCCAAACCGATCTGGCCCAAGGGCCGCGAGACGGAGAAGAATCTCTTGGTCGGCTTTCGGGCAACCTTCAAAGCGCCCGCACAAGAGAAGGTCCTGCTGCGCGCCACGGGCGCCACAGTCTATCATATTTTCCTCAATGGCCGTTTTCTGGCCCACGGTCCGGCCCGCGGCCCCCACGGCTTCTTCCGGGTGGACGAGTGGGACCTCACCGACAAACTCCAGCCCGGAGCAAACGTGGTCGCCTTCGAGGTGGCGGGTTACAACGTCAACAGCTACTCACTGCTCGACCAGCCATCCTTCCTGCAGGCCGAAGTCGTGGCAGGCGGAAAGGTCCTCGCCGCAACCGGCGGCAGCGGCGCTCCTTTCACCGCCACCATTCTCAACGAGCGAGTGCAGAAAGTGCAGCGCTATAGCTTTCAGCGCCCGTTCTCGGAGGTGTATCGGCTCACCCCTGGCTGCGACCGGTGGCGCGGCGACCCGGCTCCCTCGCCAGCCGAGACCAAAGTTTCTGTCCTGCCAGCCAGGGCGCTGCTGCCCCGCCGCGTTGATTATCCCGATTACGTCATCCGCCAGCCTTCCTGGCTCGTTTCCCGGGGACAGGTCACGACCGGCCTCAAAGTGGACCAGCCCTGGAAAGACCGCTCGCTCACCGCCATCGGGCCGAAGCTCGGCGGTTACCTGGAAAACGAGTTGGAAACCATCCCCTCCCTCGAACTGCAAACCATCGCCAACGCCACCAACCAGCCGGTCAATCAACCCTGGACCCCGGGCGAGTCGCAGCTTCTCAAATCCAACGCCTGGCAGATTGTCGATTTCGGCTGCAACCTCACCGGGTTCATTGGCGCAAAGATTGCCTGCCGCAGCAAAACCCGCCTGTTCCTGACCTTTGACGAAATCCTGTCCAATGGCGATGTGGACTTCAAACGCCTGGGTTGCGTTAACATCATCAGTTACGAGTTGCAGCCGGGCAGCTATGACCTGGAATCGTTCGAACCGTACACCTTGCGCTACCTGAAGCTCATCGTGCTCGCGGGCGATTGTGAAGTTCAGAATCTCCATCTCCGGGAATATGCCAGCGCCGGCGTCTGGCAGGCGCACTTTGCCGCCAGTGATGAACGGTTCAACCGCCTTTTCGCCGCCGGCCGCGAAACCTTCCGCCAGAACGCCCTCGACCTCTTTATGGACTGCCCCTCGCGCGAGCGCGCCGGCTGGCTCTGCGACAGTTTCTTCACCTCGCGCGTCGCCAAAGACCTTTGCGGCGACACCCGCATCGAGCAGAACTTCTTCGAGAACTACCTCTTGCCCCCGAAGTTCGCCTGCCTGCCCGACGGCATGTTGCCCATGTGCTACCCCGCCGACCACAACGACGGCGTCTTCATTCCCAACTGGGCGCTCTGGTTCGTGGTCGAACTCGAGGAGTACCTCGCGCGCAGCGGCGACCGCGAAACGGTGGATGCGCTCCGGCCCCGCGTGCTGCGGCTCTTCGACTACTTCAAGAAGTTCAGGAATGAGGATGGCCTGCTGGAGAAGCTGGAAGGCTGGGTCTTCGTGGAATGGTCCGCCGCCAACTCCTTCGTGCAGGATGTCAACTATCCCTCGAACATGCTCTACGCCAAAGCGCTCGAGGCCGCCGGCAACATGTATGGCCTCTCGGAGTTGACGGAGGACGCCGAGCGCATCCGCGAGATCATCCGCCGCCAGTCTTTCGAGGCCGGGTTCTTTGCCGACAACGCCACGCGCGTGAACGGCAAACTACAGACCACCACCAACCGCACCGAGGTCTGCCAATACTCCGCTTTCTACTTCGACGTGGCCAGGCCGGAGACCCACTCGGAGCTGTGGCACCGGCTGCTCAAGGATTTCGGCCCGCAGCGCAAGCAGACGAAGGCCTTCCCCGAAGTCCATCCGGCCAACGCCTTTATCGGGAATGTCCTGCGGCTCGAACTGCTCTCCCGCTACGGCCTCTGCCAGCAGTTGCTCGATGAATCGCTCGCCTACCAGCTCTACATGGCCGACCGCACCGGCACGCTCTGGGAAAACGACGGCGCGTACGCGAGTTGCAACCACGGCTTTGCCTCTCACGGCGGCGTGCACGTTCTCTATCGCGATGTCTTGGGCCTCCAGCAGGTGGACACCGTCAACAAGAGCGTCCAACTCCGCTTCACCGACTCGCGCCTGGACTGGTGCGAAGGACGCCTGCCGACCGTGGACGGTCCAGTCGAACTCCGCTGGCGCAAAGACGCCGGCAAACTGGTTTACCAGATCGCCGTTCCCGCCGGCTACACCATCAAGACCGAAAACCGCAGCGGCCTGCAGGCAGTCCAGCGTTGAACGCTTGCCGGCCACCGCGTCCGGACGAGGGGGGCGAAACTTGACCTGGGTGCCGGATTAGATTAGCATCTTCTGCATGAAATCTACTGATTTAACCATCACCGAACTGGCTGCTTCGGCCCCCAAAGCCATTCGGGAGACCGAAATTGTTGGCATTCGCGGAATCACCCGCAACGGCAAGTCGGTTGCCTTTCTGGTATCCAGGTCCGTCATGGAATCCATCCTTGAAACGATGGAGTTGCAAAAGGACAAGCGGCTCATGGACCTGGTTAAAGCGGACAAGGCTGGCCGGATTTCATTTACCCCGGTTCCCGGTGAAGGCTGAAGTTCAATGGTCCAGCCAGGTGGCTGAGTTTGTGGGCTCGCTGGCGCCGGACCCCAAGAAGAAACTCCGCGCCGGAATCCGTGCGCCGCTCAGGTCGCCCGTTTGGTGGCCGGGTCGCTCCACTTGAATATCAGCGGGTTGGAATTCGTCAAACCCTTGTAACCTTGGCAACGGTTTGGGCGTCTATGCTCAGACCGGGCCGCTTCGGCAAACCACGCCGCTGCGAGGCTGGAGGAAGCGCGTGGCCGGAGCGGGGACCGGGCGAAAATGGGGCGCGGGAGGCAGGAAAAGTCCTAGGAACAAGCAAGGAACATCCTAGGAACATGCTTGGAGCTATAGAGGCGCCACGGTATTGCCCCGGTGCCACCACGGCGTCTCTGTGGCCCCTCAAGCTTCTGTATCTGTGACCTCTGTGCAATCTGTGGCCGAATTCACCTCCCGGATTCAAGTTCAAGCCTGTCTTTCCCTCCCCATTTCTCTGCCCCTTGCGTCTTTGCCCACATCAGCCTTCGTCGCATATTCGGGCTCTGCGAGGCGTAACTGCGGTCATCCAGGTTGACGAACCCGTTCCGGAGGCAGGGCAGCAAAGTGCCCAGCACGAGGACAAACAGCAGAACGGGCAGCCACAGCCCTCGCTCCGCGGGGTTGGGGTTTCGGCGGTCAACAGCCATAAGTCTTTGCGCCAGGAACATGCAGCCAAAAAGACGGGAAAGGAAACTATTCTCGCATTTTCACGGAGCGAAACCACAGGTGAAAATAAATGAAAATAAGTCTTGCACCCCGAGGCGCAATTCTGTAAAAAGCAGCCGTTCGACAATGCAAGTTTTGAAATGTTAAACGTCCCGCAAAACTTAGTGCGTCAACGCCGCATGGCCAACCGGACCACTGCGCCAACCGCAGTGGCCTGCCCGCCAGCGGCAGCCTCGCCCAACCATAAACAATAAACAAAAGTATGAACTCAAAATCCTTCACCACCGCGGCCCTCGCCGCCCTCACCAGCGCTTCGCTCCTGCTCAACGCCCGAGCGGACATCACCACCGGCCTCGTCGGTTATTGGAACTTTGACGAGGGCAGCGGGACCACCGTAAACGATACCTCCGGCACCAGCCCAGCCAATACCGGCACGCTGACGGGTACGCCGGCCTGGACCACCAACGGGTGGTTCAACGACGCCCTTCTCTTCAATCCGGCCGACACCGTGGATGCGGTCGTCATCCCCAATAGCGCCAGCATGAATTTCGACTCCGCCAGCGGCGGCACCCTGGCATTCACTCTCGCCGCCTGGGTCAATATCAGTTCGGGCAGCCAAATCAGCGGCGCCGCCCTCTTCAACAAAGGCTACGGCGGCAAGGAACAATACGAATTGGACCTTTATACCGGCGCGGAATTCCGGTTTTACGTCCGTAATACCGCCGGCACCGCCTCCACCTCGGTCGTTGGCTCGGCCAATACTTACAACACCAACGCCTGGCAACACGTGGCCGTCACTTACAACACCACGACGATGTACCTTTATGTCAATGGCGCGCTCGTTTCCTCGCACGCCTCCCTTGCCACGGGGCTTTTCACCACGACCTCCAATGTGTACATTGGAAATCGTTGGTCCGGAGCCGCCACCGGCCTTAACTCGCAGTTTCATGGCATGATAGACGACGCGCGCATCTACAACCGGGCCTTGCTCGCCACCGACATTTATCAACTCTATACCAACAACGCCCCTGCCCCGGTCATCACCGAACAACCGCAGAGCGTCACCGCGTTGGTCGGGCAAACCGCCACCTTTTGGGTCAACGCGGGCCTGGCCGGTTTGCCGGTCACTTACCAATGGTACACCAACAACACCCCGATTGCCGGCGCGACCAGTTCGGTTTATACCACGCCCCAGCTTACGGTGACCCCGTATAATGGCCTGCAGTACACGGTGGTGGCCACCAGCGTGGCTAGCCTCTCCACGACCAGCACCGTTGCCAACTTGACGGTCTCGTCCACCACCCCCCCAACTGTTTTCTCCGCCACCAAATCGGCGGCCAGTGCGTACAACGTCGTGGTGGTCTATTCCGAGCCGGTCAGCGCCACGGCTCTCAACACCGCCAATTACTCGTTGAGCGGCCTTGGCGCCCCCGCGTCCGTCGCCGCCGGCAGCCAGGCCAATCAGGTCGTTCTCACCATGGCGTCGGCCTTGAGTTCGACCACCGCCTATACCCTGACGATTCAAAACGTGCAGGACTTGTCGGGCAACACCATCGCCAACACCACCGTTACGGTCTTCCCGGCCAACCTGGCCCTTTGGCTTCGCGCCGATGCCGGCGTGCTGACGGATGCGGGCGGCAACGTCAGCCAATGGCTGGATCAATCGCCCAACGCCAACAACGCGATGGCCGCGGCTTCACCCCATCGGCCCGCCTTCCTCGCCAGCTCGATCAATGGGGAACCGGCGCTCAGTTTCAGTGCGGCCAGCCTCCAGTTTCTCACCAACGCCCCCTCATCGTCCCTCGCCATCGCCGGCGATATTTCAATCTTTGTGTTGGCCAATATGGCCGACGCCAGCATGTCCCGGACCTTGGTTGCCAAAGCGAAGGTGAACCAACCGGCGCCCTATGATTACTATTACGGCGCGTCCAAGGTCACTTTTCTCCGCGGCAACGGGACGGTCAATGGCAGTCTTAATAGTAGCACCCTTCCCTCTGCCGGAGTGGCGCATCTCTTTGGGGTGGTGATGGCGGGAACCGCTGTCACCAATTACACCGATGCCAACACCAACGGGATCGGCACGATCAGCACCACCATCGCCGATGCCGGCACTCCGTTGTACATTGGCGCGCGCGACGATTTCGGCACGATCATGAACGGCACCATCGCCGAAATCATGATCTTCAGCCAGGCCCTCTCCGGCATGGATCTGACCAATGTTAACACTTATTTGGGAACCAAATACCTCCCGTTGACCATCACCACCCAGCCCCACGGCGTTTCCTGTTATGTGAACGAGACAGTGTTATTGGCGGTGGCCGTGAACCCCGCCTCCCTGCAACCGGTCACTTACCAGTGGTACCTAAATGGCGGCGCCTTGACCGCCGATGCTCACGGCGGGACTACTGCCAACCTCACCATCTCTCCCGCCGCCGCCGGGGATGCGGGCACCTACACCGTGGTCATCAGCAATCCCTTGGGGTCTGTCACCAGTTCCAACGCGGTGGTGGCCGTCAATACCCTGCCGGCGCCCAACACCACCAGCGGCCTGGTCGGCTGGTGGAAGTTTGACGACGCCAGCGGTTCCTCGACTGCCGCCGATTCCTCCGGCAACAATAATTCAGGCACGCTGGCCGGTTTTGCTGACACCACCTTTACTACCATGTGGACCAGTGGCCAGATCAACGGCGCTTTGGCCTTTGATGGCGACGGCTCCGGCTCGAATGTCGTGGCGGTTCCGAGCGTCGGCACTCTCGCCCCGAGCGTGCTGGACTTCTCCGCCAATGGCGCGTCGGGCACCCCCGCGTTCACCCTCTCGGCCTGGGTCAAGGGCAGCGCCACGCAGACCAACGGCGCCGGAGTCATCGCCGCCGGCAGCGGCAACGGCGGCGAACAATATACGCTCGACATCTATGGCGGCCATTACCGTTTCTACGTCCGCGACACGAACGGCGTGGTGTTCACCGCCCAAACCACCCTGGCGCCCAATGGATTCTTTCAGCATGTCGCCGCCGTCTTCAATGCCATTGATGGCACCATGAAGTGTTATACCAACGGCGCCCTGGCGGCTCAGGTGATTCCGTCCTTTTCCCTCCATACCAACAACTCGCCCATGAACATTGGCAACCGCCAGCCCGGCACGAACGTGACCGTTTATGGCAACGCCTTCAACGGCAGCCTGGACGACGTGCGGGTTTACAACCGCGACCTCACCTCCGCCGACGTGTATGCCCTCTACGCCGCCGCGGCGTTTCCGGCGATTCTCTCCACCAGCAGCAATGCCCCGGCCCTCTATGTCGGCAGCGCCCCCCCGACGTACTCGGTGACGGCGCAAGGCGCCGCGCCCCTTTATTATCTGTGGTACACCAACGGCGTGGCCGCCGCGAGCAATGCCAGTGGCAGTTACACCCTCCCCGGCGCGGCCAGCGCGCAGCCCGGGACCTACACCAATTATTGCATCGTCACCAATGTTCTGGGTTCGGCCACCACCGCCGTCTGGACCATTACCTTCGTCGCTCAGCCCACCGACAATTATGGGTCCACCGTGTTCAACAACAACGGCCCCATCACCGCCTGGTGGCGCTTGAGCGAACAGGCTAACAACCAAGCCAACGGCAATCCGGGAGCCATTGCCTACGACTATATCGGCGGCCATAACTGTGTCTATACCAACACGCTGCTCGCCCAGCCGGGCTACAGCCCCGTCCTCCAACCCAACACCGCCGCCCTCTTTGGAGTTTTCGCCAGCTCGAACAGTTATGCCGGTGAAATTGACGGCTCCAGCTATGGCCTACCCAATGTTAACTTCGCGGTGCCGACCAACCACAACGCCGAGTTTTCTGTCGAAGCCTGGGTCAAGGCCACCAATCCCGTGCCTTCCAGCGCCGGGATTGTCGCCAAAGGCTATGGCAGCGGCGGCGAGCAGTTCGACCTGGACATCGCCCCGCAATTCCGCTTCTTCTTCCGCGACGCCTCCGGCGCCACTCACGGCCCCACCTCCTCCATTATTCCTATCGTCGGCCAGTGGTATCACGTGGTCGGCGTCGCCGACACGCAAAACGGAGTAGTGCGTCTCTATGTCAACGGGGTGGACGTCGTCGATACCACCGGTATCACGAATAATGGCGTAGGGGTGCTCACCGCCACGGCGGGTTCCCTCCCGGGCGATAACCGGGTCAGCATCGGCTCCCGGACCTCGAGCAAAACCGTCACCGCTTACGACCTGCAATTCCCGGGCGACATCGCTGATGTGGCGCTTTACCCCTACGCCTTGTCGGCAACTCAGGTGGGCCTCGACTACGCGGCCTCCAGCGTTCCCCCGGCCATCACCAGTTCCATGCCTCCTCTCATCCCCACCAATCTGTTCACGGTGTATGTCGGGGACAGCGCTTCCTTCTCGCTAACCGCGTCCGGCGCCCCCACCCTTTCTTATCACTGGTACACCAACGGCGTGCTCGTCTCGGGCGCCACCGGCACCAGTGATGCCTTCACCGATCTGCCGGCCGGAAGGCTCACCAATTCCTGCATTGTCTCCAATCTCGCCGGCGCCGCCACCAACACTTGGATACTCAACGTCCTCGCCGCTCCAGCCAATCCCTATCCCCAGGCCGTCCTGGCCCTTAATCCGGTGGGCTATTGGCGCCTCAACGAACCGGATAACGGGCTGAATAACGGCAACGCCGGCGCCGCCTGCATTGATTCCGTAGGCGGCCATGACGGCGTTTACAACAATGTCCAGCTCGGCCTGACCCCAAGCTATAGTACCGCCACTGATCCCAACGAAACTGCCGCCCAGTTCGGCGTCTTCGCCACCGCCAACAGCTATGTCAGCGGGATTGAAGGCATCAGCTTTGCGGCGCCCAACGGCACGAGCGCCAATTTCTCGATTGTCGCCTGGGTGAATCCCACCGTGAATCCCGGGGGCGCCACCACCATGATCACCCAGGGTGCCTATGGCTCCGACGACACGATGGTCCTCGACTTTACCGCCTCCGGCGCCACGCCCTACAGGTACCGTTGGTATATTCGCAATGCGAATGGCCAGGTCGAAAATGCGGTTTCCACGATCACGCCGGACGGCAACTGGCATTTATTGGCGGGGGTTTGCGATGAGACCGACGGAGCGCTGAACCTTTACCTTGACGGCCAACTGGCCGTCTCCACGGGTATCACGCCGGGAACCGGCCTCCGTGCCCCCGCAAATCCTGCGGTCATCATTGGCTCGGGCACCAGCGTGTCTCCCTACACCAGCTATAACCAACAGTACAAAGGCCAAATGAGCGACGTGGCGATTTACAACTACGCCTTGACCTCAACTCAGGTGGCGGGCCTCTTCAACGCCTCCGGCCAGGCCCCGATCTTTTCCCTGCTCTCCTCCACCAATATCGGCGCGGGCGCCACGCTCACCGTGACCGCAACGGTGACGATTGGCACACCGCCGTTGTCCTTCATTTGGTATGATGCGAATGCCACTTCCGTGATGCCGGCACAAACCAACGCCACCCTCGTGGTCACCAACATTCAAGCCAGCGACACCTACTACCTGACCGTGAGCAACGCCTATGGCGCGCCCCAGTCCTACGTCTCCGTGACGGTTGTGCCCGGCTGCCCGCAGTTTGCTCCCGGTGGGGATATTTCTCCCATTAACACGTCGGTTTACGCGGGAACCCCTGTGCCCTACTCCGTCGCGGCCTACGGCTCGCAGCCGCTCTATTACCAATGGTTCAATGGGGCGGCCCCCATTTCGGGCGCAACCAATTCCACCTACACCGCGACCACCACCGTGGGCACGACCACTTACAGTTGCACCATCAGCAACTCCTACAGCGGCGGCTGCGCGATCAGCAGTTCTCCCGCCACACTGGTGGGGGTCCCCCTGCCAACCAGCCTCTACGCGCTGACGGTTTTGACGAGCAATACCCCCCCGATTGCCTACTGGCGCCTCGATGAGCCGGATGACAGGAATAATGATGGCAATTACGGAGCCACCGCGTACGACTACGTCGGCCAGCACAACGCCGTTTACTACGGCGTTGAGCTTAGCCAGCCCGGTTACAACCCGACCGATCCCGACACCGCCGCCTTGTTCGGAGTTTTTGCGACGGCGAACAGCTATGCCGGCGAGAATGGGAACTCGGCCAATACCACGACCAACATCGACTTCTCCGCCGCCGCCATCGGGGGCAACGCCGAGTTCTCGGTGGAAGCCTGGGTGAAAACCACTAATTCGCAGTCCTCCGGCGCCGCCATTGTCGCCAAGGGCTGGAGCGGCGGCGGGGAACAATTCATTCTCGATTGCACCAGCGGCGAATTCTGTTTCCATTTCCGCTTAAACGACGACGAAATCGTAACTTGCCAGTCCGCCGTCCTTGTCAACGACGGCCTCTGGCACCATCTAGTCGGAGTATGCGACCAGGAAGGCACCCTGGCGTACCTTTATGTTGATGGCGTGGATTCCGTCCAGGCCGACGTACAGGCCGGGAAAGGAGTTATGGAGCCGGCGAGCGCCACCGACCCGGCGGCCGATCTGGTCAGCATCGGCGCGCGGGCGGCGAGTAGAACCGCCACCACTTTAGCCGACCAATTCGTGGGCACGATTGACGAAGTGGCCCTGTACAATTACCCCTTGACCGCAGCCCAGGTGTTGGCGCACTACACGGCGGGAACCACTGTTGTCACCCCAACGATCAGCGCGGTGCCTTCCGGGACCAATTTGGTGGTCACCTACACCGGCACGCTGCTGTCCTCCACCAATGTGACCGGGCCTTACAGCAACGTGACCGATGCGACTTCTTCGCCGTACACGGTCCCGGCCACCAATGCGCAGATGTACTTCCGGTCGAGTGCTCCGTAATCACAAACCGGCAAATCGGCGTTTGATGGGCAACCGTTGGCTGGCCAACGGTTGCCCTTTCCAACCCGCTATCCTGGAAAACCATTGTTAAAATCCATCGTTATGAAAAACCGCCTCCTGAATTCAGCAAGATTCATCCCCGCCGCCTTGTGCCTGTGGTGCTTCCTCCTGGCCAATCACGCCGGGGCTTATGTTCTCTATTGGGACCCCGACGGGCCGACCCAGAACGGCAGCACCGGCACATGGGACACCACCAGCTTCCAGTGGTCTCCGTTTACCAGCCTGCAGGCTTCCCCCGTTGCCTGGACCAATGCCGATGCGGCCTGTTTTTGCGCCGGCACCACACCCGGATACACCGGGGACCTTACGATCAGCGTGAACTCGGCCATCACCATGGCCGGCATTTATAACGGATCGCTCACCCCGCCCGGCTGCACCCTGACGATTACCGGCACCGGCTCATTGAATATAGCTTCGGGTGTCACGGCTGCCCTCAGCACCGGCGGCAGCGATAACGATCCCACATACGTGTATGTGCCGTTCACCGGACCCGGGATTCTTGAACCCGAAGGCCACTGCAACTGCTATTTGTATGGCATGAATACCCATTCGGGCGGGACTATCCTCGGTCAGACCGGCATTCTGTACTTTACCAACGCCGCCGCTTTTGGCACCGGTCCCATTACCCTGTTGGCCAGCGGTGGTGCGCTTGAGCTCAACGGGAGTTCGGCCGTTACCATCACCAATGCGGTCACCGCCGCGTCGGTGAGTCTGAATATCGTCGGCAACCCCGCGGGCTTGACCTTCAGCGGCCCTTGGGATTTGGGCACCACTACGCCGACCCTCGGCACGGGCAACACGCCCGGGAACCTCGTCATCATCTCCGGTGTGATTAGCGGTTCCGGCGGCCTTAGCCTATTTGACTACGGCACCCTCGAGCTCACCGCCACCAACTTCTACAACGGCCTCACCACCAACAGCACCGCCACCCTCCAACTCGGCGACGGCGTGTCGAGGAACGGCGTCGTCGCGGGCAACATCGCCAACAACGCCACCCTGATTTTCGCCAACCCGTACCCGCAGACCTACTCCTACCTCCATGCCGGAATCATCAGTGGAACCGGTTCGTTGACCAAGCAGGGCGCGGGCGTCCTGACACTCCAAGGCCCCAATACCTATACCGGCGCGACTACGCTCAGCGCGGGCACGCTGCAGGTGGATTACGCCGAAGTGCCGGGAACGAGCGGGCCTCTGGGCGCCTCGGCTGCGGCCAATGCGGGTTCCATCGTCTTGAGCGGCGGCACGCTCCAATACTCCAGCGCGAACAAGAACGACTACTCCGGTCGCTTCAGCGCCTCCAGCTCGGCCTACAACATTGACGTCAACGGCCAGACCGTCACCTTCGCCACCTCCTTCACCAGCAGCGGCGCTCCGCTGACACTCAGTGACAGCAAAGGCGGCGGCAAATTGACGCTCTCGGCCGCGAACACCTACAGCGGCGGCACAACCGTCAGTGCCGGCACTCTCGATGCCTCAGTCAACGGCGCCCTCGGCAGCGGAAACGTCACGGTGGCCAGTGGCGCCACTTTGGAACTGGACGCCAGCGGCGCCATCAACTCCGCTGCCGAATTGATCCTCAACCCGGGCGCGCCTCACGTTTTCCTGAATTACTCCGGCACCAACACCATCCACGCTATCTCCCTTGATGGCGGGGCGACTGACGGAGTCGCGGGCGTCTATGGCGCGAACGGGGGCGCGAATAATCCCGGTGGCGTCTTTACGGGCACTGGTTTCCTGAACGTCACCACCGGCTCTTCCGCTATCCTGAGCGTCACCCCCAATGGGGGGAATTCGTTTACCTTGAAGCTCGTCGGCACCTATCAGGCGCAATATTACCTCGTCGCTCAGACCAACGTTGCCGAGCCAATGGCCAACTGGCACGCGGTGCCGGGCAGCACCAATACGGTCACCAACCCCAGCGGCCTGTGGTACGTCATCGTGACCAATCGCGCTCCGGCCTTTTACCGGGCGCGGGCGATGTGAGGCTGAGCCTTAGTAGCGCAGGCCTCTGGCCTGCGGGTTCCGTCCAGCGCACGCCCGCCGTGCGCCGCAACCGCAACCGCTGCCCCGGCCGCTCGCCGGGTTGCCAACGGGCGTATTGCCCAAACAGGCCGGTCGTGGGGCGCGCTGTCCCCAGCGCGCCGCCCAAGACAGCCTTTACCCTCATCGAGTTGCTGGTGGTGATTGCCATCATTGCCATTCTGGCAGCGTTGCTGTTGCCGGCTTTAAGCAAGGCCAAGGAAAAAGCCAAGGCCGCGCAATGCCTCAGCAATATGAAGCAGTTGCAAGTGTGTTACCGGATGTATGTGGACGACAACAACGATTCCCTGCCCCCTAACGAATCCGAGGGCGCCAACATTACCACCACCAATTCGTGGGTCAGCGGCGACGCGCAGACCGACACCACGCCGGACAATATCAAGCAGGGACTTCTTTTCCCGTACAATACGTCCGTTGCCATCTACGTTTGCCCGTCGAACACCAGGTTGACACCACCACTGCTGCCGCTCTATCCGCAGGGCGCGCCCATGACCCGCACCTGCTCGATTGATTACGCCTTGCACGGAAGCATCGGTTCCGGCGCCACCACCTATAATGGCATTACTCCGCTCACTACGTTCAGTGCGATTGTCAACCCGGGGGTCTCCCAAAAGCTCGTGTTTGTGGACGAGAACGAATATAGCGTCGGCGATGGGTGCTTCGGCATCTATCCCGTCAGCTCCGGCAAAAATGCCTGGTGGAACCTCCCGGGCAGCCGCCATAGCAAAGGGTGCGTCTTTTCCTTCGCCGACGGCCATGCCGAGTATTGGAAATGGCACGGCACCGCCGTCCTCACCTACGTGGCCGCCGGCCAGCCCGCCGACCCCGTGGGCACCTCCGATGACCTTCCCCGAGTCCAGCATGCCACACTCCCTTGACCGGGATATTTCATGCCTGCGGGGCTGGAACGCCGGTTTCCCAACCGGCTTATGGCGCCCGCACTCGTCACCTGTATCCTTTGTTAGCAGGCCGTGCCCGCCATTTCCCGCTCCGTTAGGGAGGCGGGTTGCGTGTTGCGTGAGGGGGCAGACCTGAAACTCATGCGGTTTTTAGCCAGGTTTATTTTATGGCGTGGACATGGCATTCCCTAGAGAGGCGGCGATGGACGTGGGTTACTTGGCGCTCGGCGCAACGCACGACCGGAAGCGCTCCAATCAGAGAGTGTTTAGCGAGGTTTTGGCCCTAGCTGGAGTGGAAGCGAGCTGGCCCGGCCGGGCGGTTGCGGTGCTGACCAACTTCGTGCAGTTATGCTGGCTGGCTTTTCCGCTCCGTCTTCAATCGCAGTTGGCCGCAAGCCGCGTCAATGTCGCCGCCCTTTTCCCGGCGCAGCGTCGCGCTGACCTTGCTTTTCTCCAGCGCTTTGAGAAAGGCCTCCTGCGCTGCCTCGCCCGGGCGCTCCCAGCGCAGACCCTCGACCCGGTTGTAAGGAATCAAATTCACCTTTGCCTTGAGCCGCCGCGCCAGGGCCGCCAGCGGCTTGACCTGGTCCAGTCCGTCGTTCACGCCGGCAATCAAGACGTACTCGAACGTGATCATCCGCCCCCTCTTCTGCTGATAATACTCGCAGGCCGCCGTCAACTCGCGGAGGGGATACTTGCGATTGACGGGCATGATTTTATTGCGCGTTCCGTCCGTCGCGCCGTGCAGGGAAATCGCCAGCCGGAATTGCAGCGGCTCCTCGGCCAGCTCGCGGATTTGCGGCGCCAGGCCGCTGGTTGAAATCGTGATCTTGCGCGCGCCGATTCCCCCGCCCCACGGCGCATTTAGAATCTTCAGCGCCTTGAGCAGGTTCTCGTAGTTCGCCAGCGGCTCCCCCATCCCCATGATGACCAGGTTGCTGACGAGGCGAGACTGCGGGTTGAGGGTTGAGGGTTGGGGGTCGGGCGATACGTGATGCGTGAAACGTGAAACGTGATGCGTGATGCGTGATGCGTGATTATCAAGACCGGATTCCGGGTCGTGACCCCCACTGCCAGTCCCCTGACCTTGGACTTTAATCCCTCGCCCCTCGCCCCTCGCCCCTCGCCCCTCGCTTTCGTTCCAGCGCTCGACCGCCAGCACCTGGCCCACGATTTCTTCGACGCGCAGGTTCCGCTTCCAGCCGTCAAGCCCGCTGGCGCAGAATTTGCAGCCGTAAGCGCAGCCGACTTGGGTGGAAACGCACAGCGTATGCCGGTCGCTCGCCTCACCGTAGAGCGCCGGGTTCGCCGGGATGAGAACGCTTTCAATGAGCGAATGGTCGCTCAGCCGCCACAGGAACTTCTGCGTCGCGTCGCGCGCTCCCTGTTTCCGAATGAGTTCGAGCGCGGTTAGCGAGTAGTGCTGCCGCAATTCATCCCGTAATGCCCGGGGCAGATTGGTCATCGCCTCCCAGTCCGTGGCGCGATGAACGTAGAGCCATTCGAGCAGTTGCGCGACTCGGTAGGCCGGCTGGCCCCAGGCTTGGAACCGGACCTCCAGCTCTTCGGCTGCCTGCGATCTGATGTCCGTCAACACACCTCTCACTTCGGCAGGTAATACTTCTCCGTATATTCCCGCACCATGCGCATGGTGGTAAACTGCGGCACCAGAGTTACCATCGCGCGGCGGATTCTTTGAATCCACTGCCGGGGGATACCCTGGCCGTCGCGCTGGTAAAACAGCGGGATCACTTCCTGTGTCAGCACCTTGTAAAGATTGGCGCTGTCCACCCGGTCCTGTTCTTCGACCGAATCGGCATGAGCATCTTCGCCGATGGCAAAGCCGTTGGTGCCGTCGTAGCCCTCGCGCCACCAGCCATCGAGGATGCTCAGGTTCAGGCAGCCCTGGCAGCCGGCTTTCATCCCGCTGGTGCCCGAAGCCTCCAGCGGCCGGCGCGGCGTGTTGAGCCAGACATCGCAGCCGGACACCATCTGCCGGGCCACGTGCACGTCGTAATTCTCGATGAACACCAAGTGCCCTTGCAGGTCGCTGTACTTGCTCAGGTGGATGATGTGCTGGATGTAGCGTTTGCCGTCGTCGTCGCGCGGGTGGGCTTTGCCGGCGAAGATGAATTGTATTGGCCGGTCCTTGTCGCGCGTCAGGCGCACGATATTGTCCAACTGCTGGAAGATCAGCGGCGCCCGCTTGTAGGTGGCAAACCGCCGCGCGAAGCCGATGGTGAGCGCGTCCGGGTTCAGCAGTTGATCGAAGGCAATGAAGTCGCCGTGGGCCAGTCGCTGGCCCTGGATGAGCAGCCGTCGCCGCGCGAACTCGATGAGCTCGCGGCGCAGCTTGTAGCGCAAGGCCCAGAGTTCCTCGTCGGAAATGAAGTCATGGTCCGCCATCCGCTGCCAGAATTCCGGCAAGTTGACCTCCCTGGCCCAATCCAGCGGTGGGCCGCGAAAACCAGCCGGCACCGCCTGCTCGCCGCTGGTTGTCAGCTTGTGCTGCCAGAACCGGCGGACGGTCCCTTTCATCCAGCCCAGCAGGTGAATGCCATTGGTGATGTGGCCGATCGGGACCTGCGCCACCGGCCGGTCCGGATACAGGCAATGCCACATGTGCCGGCTCACGCGGCCATGCAGCTCGCTCACCGCGTTGGCCGCCCGCGACAGCCTCAGGGCCAGCACCGTCATGCAGAACGGCTCGCGCGGATCCTGCGGATTGACCCGGCCCAGCTTCATCAGCTCCCCGAACGGCGCCGGAATTTGCGTCCGGAACCGGTGCAGCGCGTAGTCCATCAAGTCCGGGCTGAACCGGTCATGGCCCGCCTCCACGGGCGTATGCGTCGTGAAGAGGCATTCCGCCTTGGTCTGGCTCAGCGCCTCCGGGAAACTCTTTCCGGCCGCCATCTTCTCGCGGATCAGCTCCAGTGTGAGAAAGGCGGCGTGCCCTTCGTTCATGTGGAAGACCGACGGCTGCACCCCCAGCGCCCGCAGCAGCCGCAGACCCCCGATCCCCAGCAGCACTTCCTGCATGATCCGCGTCGTGCTGTCGCCGCCATAGACCCGCTGCGTCAGGTCGCGGAAATGCTGCTCGTTCTCAGGGCGGTTCGCGTCCAGCAAATAGACCACGGCCCGGCCGACGTTCGCCCGCCAGACCTGGAAGGCCACCGAGTTCATCCCGATATCGACCCGGCAAACCAGCGGTTCGCCCTTCTCGTTGAGCACCGGCTCCATCGGCAGGTTCTTCGGGTTCAACAGCGTGTAGTATTCCGTCTGCCAATTGTTCGCATCGATCGCCTGTTGGAAATAGCCTTCCCGGTAGAACAAGGTGATGCCCACAAAGCCGATGCCCAGGTCGCTGGCCGACTTGGCATGGTCCCCCGCCAGGATGCCCAACCCCCCCGCCGCAATCGGCAGCGTCTCATGAAACCCGAACTCCGCCGAGAAATACGCCACCGGGTTGGCGCGCAACGGCTGCGCGTGGTCGTCGGCCCAGGTGGCCTTGTCATTCATGTAGGCCTCGAAGAGCCGCAACACTTCGCTGACCCGCTCCGCGAAATTCGGGTCCTGCAACCGCACCCGCAGCTCGTAATCCGACACCTCATGCAGGATCGCCACCGCGTTGTGGTAAAGATTCTGCCAGCCGCGCGGAGACAGTTCCTGGAAGATTTCCTGCGCCTCCTGGCTCCAGGTCCACCACAGATTCCGCGCCAACCGGTTCAGGCCATCCGTCAATTCCCTCAATTCTTCGCTTGTCAGCGGCTTCTTCGTCATAAATCGCCAGTCAACATTCCGTCAAAACTCTATTTCGCAAGTGGTTAACCCCTTAACCCTAGTAATCGCACTCAGCCACCGCAAATGAAATCCGTCCAGCACGCTGCGTGGGGGCTCTAACGCCAGCCAGCGCCGCCGGCCGCGTTCTCGCTCCGACCGGCCTGACCAGAGTTTCCAGGAGAGCGGAATTCACGGGGCCGCCTTCGTTGTCCCCAGCAAGCTATGCTAATCCGGACAACAATAAGGGCTTGCCTGCCCCGCCAATCCATGCGATAAACCAGCAGAACATAATCGTCACGCGATGAGCGACACCGTCTCCCAACACCCGATTTCCAAGTACGCCTGGCGCGAGCTGGCCCACAAGGGCCTGCCCAAGCGCTCGGCTTCGGAACGGGTCGCTGATTTCCTCGAAATCTACGGCCTCTACGATGAGGCCACGGCGCGCGAACAGGCCAGCCGCTGCATCCAATGCCCAAACCCGAGCTGTGTGACCGGCTGTCCTCTGTGCAACCCCATCCCGGAGTGGATGTTGTTGACCGCGGAAGGCCGCTTTCTGGAGGCCGCCGCCGTGCTGGGTTCCGCCACGAACATGGCGGAAATCTGCGCCCGGGTGTGTGCCACCGATCGCCTGTGCGAAGGATCGTGCATTCTCAATGGCGTATCCGAGCCGGTCTCCATCGGCGCCATCGAGCAGTTTCTCGCCGAATATGCCTTTGCCCATGGGCAGGTCGATGCCAGCACCGCCCCGCCCAACGGCCGGCGCGTCGCCGTCGTCGGCTCCGGCCCCGGCGGTTTGGCCTGCGCGGACGAACTGGCCAGGCGCGGGTATGCCGTAACCGTCTTCGACTCGGCGCTGGTGCCGGGCGGGCTCCTCGTGAATGGGACGCCCGCGTTCAAGGTCGAGCGGTCTATCGTTCAGCGCCGGATTGAGATCCTGCAGAAGCGAGGAGTCATCTTCCGCCTGGGCGCCAGGTTCGACGAGAACCTCAGTTTCGGACAGTTGCGCAACGACTTCGACGCCCTGTTTCTCGGGTTCGATTCCCGCCAAGCCCGGCCGCTTGACATTCCCGGCGCAGACCTGCAAGGCGTCATCCAAGCCCTCCCCTTCATCCTCCAGAAAACCACCCCCGTGCCGCTCGAGCTGCCGCCCATCGAAGTTTCCGGCAAGCGCGTCCTGGTCGTGGGTGCCGGCGACACCGCCATGGATTGCCTGCGCACCGCCATCCGTTGCGGCGCGCGCGAGGCCGTCTGTGTCTATCGGCGTGACGAAGCGGACATGCCCTGCGGTCGCCACGAATACGAGAACGCCGTCGAGGAAGGCGCCCGGTTTCTGTTCCAGGCTGCCCCCGTCGCGGTGCTGGGCAACGACCAGCGCCAGGTGACCGGCCTGCGGCTCGTCCGCACCGAGCTTGGCCTGATGGATTCCACTGGGCCGCGCCCGTTCCTCATTCGACCCGGCTCGGAGTTCGAGCTGGCAGCGGATTTAATCGTCTTGGCGTTGGGCTTCGACCCTCTTCCCTGCCCGCACTCGGGCGATTTCAGCGACCTTGCCGTCAACGATTGGGGCGGGATCGTAGTCGATAGCAACCAGATGACCAGCCTCCCCGGCGTGTTTGCCGGCGGCGACATCGTGCGGGGCCCCAGCATTGTCCTGCACGCCGTGCGTGACGCCCGACGCGCGGCGACGCAAATTCATGCTTACCTCTCAGAGCGGCGGAAACCTGCGGGCAGCTAACGTCGAAGCCTTTGGGCCGCGCACTTCTTAACTTCCTGCACCGCGAGCTCGAAACCGCGTTGCGCCAGCGGTGAGAGCTCTTCTCCCATGCCGAGGTCCTCGACGGGAATCGTCAGCCACCAGGCCTCGGGGGCGTGGCCAAAAACGTCACGGGCCAGGGCCAGCAAGGTCCCCGGACTGGCCGTGTGAGCCATAACCTGCGAAGAGCCGGCGGGCCCCAGCTTGCGCAGTTGCACTTCCCGCGGCGCATCCACCGCGGCATCCACAAAAATGGCGACGTGCGCCCGCGAAACCGGGTCAGCGAGTTCGGGAGTCAGGAGCGGGCAGGCCAGCGCGCGAACGCCGGGCAGGGCCAGCGCCGCGACGGCATCGGCCACCCGAGGCCCCACGCCGTCATCCCGGCGCAACGTGTTGCCGTAGCCGATGACAAGAGTGCCCTCTGGAAGCTCTTGTCGTTCAGATTTCATCCATTACTCCAGGCTTTCGCCTTCCGCTCTGTCCCGGCAGGGCAGCTCAGCCGCGCGCTAGTTCGTTCAGCACCCTGCCGTCCGGTGCGATCAGCCGGATGTGCAACGGCATCTGGCCCACGGCGTGCGTCGAGCAGCTCAGGCATGGGTCGTAGCAGCGGATACCGTGCTCGACGCGGTTGAGCATCGGTTCGGGAATCTGGTTGCCGTGCACGTAATACCGTGCGATCTGGGCAACGGTCTGGTTCATCGCCAGGTTGTTCTGGCCGGTGGCGACGATGAGATTGACCTTCTTGAGCAGGCCGTCGCGGTCCACGGTGTAGTCATGGAAGAGCGTGCCCCTCGGGGCTTCACTGACACCCACACCGCGCAGGCTGTTGATGCCGGCATCGGCCCGCAGCTCTTCGCTGAGCAGGTCAGCGTCGTCCAGGGCGGCTTCCACCCGCTCGATGCACGCGAGGATTTCGATCAGCCGCGCGTAATGGTAAAGGAAGGACGAGGTCACCGCGCTGCGCCCGCGTCCCAGCTTCTTGAATTTCTTAAACTCGGCGTCCGCCTTGGGCGTGCCCATCTGCTCGGCCACATTCAGCCGCGCCAGCGGCCCGACCCGATACATGCCGTCCGGGAAGCCCAAAGGCGCGTAATACGGCGATTTGAGATAGGACGAGCTTTGCACCGATTCGCCGATGCATTCGTAGTACTTCTGCGGATCGAGCTGGTCGGCGATGATGCTGCCGCTGCTGTCCGTGAAACGGAGCTTGCCGCCGTAATGTTCCCAGGTGCCATCCGGCTCCACCAGGCCCATGAAGAGCGACGGGAAATTGCCGAATATCTGGATTTCCTTCTTGTGGGTTTCGAGCGTCTTCCGGAACAGGTCGAACGCAATCTTTGTCGTGGCATAGGCCTCGGGCAGCCAGACCCGAATGCGCGCGCGGCCTTCTTCGGTCAACGGGCTGCGGACGCCCCCGGGCACCGCCCAGGCGGGATGAATCTTCTGGCCGCCGAGCACCGCAATAATCTCCTGGCCGAACTGGCGCAGCCGGATGCCGGCGCGGGCCAGGTCGGTATTGGCGGCAATCAGCCCGAACACGTTCCGCTTGGACTGCGGCGTATCCCAGCCGAGCAGAAAATCCGGCGCGCTCAGGTGGAAGAAACTCAGCGCATGGCTCTGGATGATCTGTCCGAGATTCATCAGCCGCCGCAGCTTCTCCGCCGCCGGCGGGATGTTGACCGCCATGATGGCGTCGCCCGCCTTGGCCGAGGCGAGCAGATGGCTGACCGGGCAAATGCCGCAGATGCGCGGGGTAATGCCGGGCATCTCGCTGTAAGGCCGGCCTTCGCAAAACTTCTCGAACCCGCGGAACTCGACCACGTGGAACTCGGCGTCCGACACATTGCCGGCGTCATCCATGAAAATGCTGATCTTGGCGTGGCCCTCAATCCGGGTCACGGGGTCAATGATGATGCGCTGACTCATACTCATCCAAACTTAAGCTGCCGCCCTTCGAGTTTCGGTTCTTCGCCGTTGAGCACCTCCGCCAGCAGGGCCTTGATGCGTTCGGCCGGCGGCGGGCAGCCGGGCAGAAAATAATTCACATGCACGACCTCGTGCACCGGCATCACCCGCTCCAGCAACGCCGGCACGATGCCCGGCGCCTTCGGCACGCCCGGGTTGGCCTGCGCCGCCTCGATATAGGCCCTCTGCAGGACGCTCTCCGCGTTGCCCAGGCCAAGCTGGTTGCGGATAGCGGGCACGTTGGCCGTCACCGCGCAGTCGCCGAACGAGACCAAAACCTTGGTCCGCATGCGAACCTTGTGGAGCAGTTCCAGGTTGTCCTCGTTGCAGATGGCGCCTTCGATCAGACAGACATCCACCCGTTCGGGGTATTCCTTCACATCCATGAACGGGCTGAAAACGATTTCCGCTTTGCCGGCCAGCTCGATGAGAAACTCGTCGAGGTCCAGGAACGACATGTGGCAGCCGGAGCAGCCGCAAAACCAGACGGTGGCGATTCGCAAGCGCGGCTGTTTGCTGGTCTCCGGCTTCGTTTCGATTGGTTGCTTTGTTTCCATGTTAGTCCGGACAGAGGCGCAACGCCCGTCCTAGTCTGCAATCCATTGTTTCTTCTCCCGCGCCGTGACGATGAACTCGAGTTTCGTCCGGTCGCGTTCCATCTCGCCCACCGTCGAGCCTCTGGTGAACAGCGCGCCGGTGGGGCAGGCCATGACGCACTTGCCGCATTTGGTGCAGGTGTCGGAGCTGCCCCAGGGCTGGTTGAGGTCGGTGATGATGCGCGCCTTGCCGCCCCGCCCGGACACGTTCTTGGTGCCCGCCCCTTCGATATGCCAGCAGACCCGCACGCAGCGGGTGCAGAGAATGCAGCGGTTATGGTCCATGCCGAACAGCGGATGGGTGTTATCCACCTCCCATTTCGGGAAGCAATACTCGTAGCGCACGTGATCCATCCCCTGGCGATAGGCCAGCGTTTGCAACTCGCAGTGGCCGTTGGCCACGCAGACCGCGCACACATGGTTCCGCTCGGCGAACAGCAGCTCCAGCGTCATCCGCCGGTACTTGCGCAGCCGTTCGCTGTCCGTCTTGATCTCCAGGCCCTCGCTCACCTTCGTCGTGCAGGCCGGCAGCAGTTTGGCAATCCCCGCCACTTCCACCAGGCAGAGCCGGCAGGCGCCCACATCATAAACACCCTCCAGATGGCAGAGCGTCGGGATGGTAATGCCCGCGTCCAAAGCGGCTTCCAGAATCGTCGCGTTCTCGTCGGCGCTAACCTGTTTCCCGTCAATCGTTAATGTCTTGGCAGCCATAACAATCTCACGTTCGGGTTTCGGCTTCCGGCCTTCCGCTCTCCGCTTCCTTCATGTCCCCTTTGCCATAACCGTTCGGCCCATACACATCCTGCTGCAGCAGCTCCGCATATTCGCTCCGGAAGAAGCGCAACGTGCTCAGCACCGGGTTGGGCGCGGTCTGGCCGAGACCGCAGAGGCTGGTGTTCTTCACCATCTCGCACAGGTCCTCGAGCTTTTGCAGGTCCCGCGCGGTCGCTTTGCGCCCGAGGATTTTCGTCAGCAGACCGTGCATCTGCACCGTGCCGGCCCGGCAGGGAATACATTTGCCGCACGATTCGTCCATGCAGAACTCCATGAAAAACCGCGCCACATCCACCATCTTCGTGCTCTCGTCCATCACGATCATGCCGCCCGAACCCATGATCGAGCCAAGCTTGGTCAGCGAATCGTAATCCACCGGCGTATCCAGCGCCTCGGCCGGGATGCAGCCCCCCGAAGGCCCCCCCGTCTGGACCGCTTTGATCTTGCCGCCGTCCGGCGCGCCGCCGCCCATCTTCTCGACGATCTGCCGCAGCGTCGTGCCCATCGGCACCTCGATCAGGCCCGTGTTGGTGATCTTGCCCGCCAGCGCGAACACTTTCGTCCCCTTGCTCTTCTCCGTCCCGATGCTCGCAAACCAATCCGCCCCCTTGCGGATAATCGGCGCCACATTGGCGAACGTCTCCACGTTGTTGATCAGTGTCGGGCAGGTCCACAAGCCGCTCTCCGCCGGGAACGGCGGGCGCGGACGCGGCGTGCCGCGTTTGCCTTCAACCGAGGCCATCAACGCGGTCTCCTCGCCGCAGACGAACGCTCCGGCGCCGATGCGCAGATCAATATTGAAGTTGAACGGAGACTCAAAGATGCCGCTCCCCAGCAACCCCTGCTGTTTCGCCTGCTTGATCGCCGTTTGCAGCCGGCTGATCGCCAGCGCATACTCCGCCCGAACGTAAATGAAGCCCTGGTTCGCCCCCACCGCGTAGGCCGCAATGGCCATGCCTTCCAGCACGCTGTGCGGGTCGCTCTCCAGCACGCTGCGGTCCATGAACGCGCCCGGATCGCCCTCGTCCGCGTTGCAGATCACGTACTTCTGCTGGCTCGCCGTCTTGGCGACCGTCGCCCACTTCAGCCCGGTCGGGTACCCCGCCCCCCCGCGCCCGCGCAGCCCGCTCTTGATCATCGCGTCCACCACCTCTTTCGGGGTCATCTCCCGCAACACGTCGTGCAGCGCCTGATACCCCTCCCTCGCAATGTAAGACTCGATGCGCTCGGGATCCACCAACCCGCTGTTCGCCAGCACGATGGACATCTGCTCCGTGAAGAACGGATGCTTCGGGTCGCCCCGCTGCAGCTTCGTCTTCCCGCCTTTGAGCGTGCTGATGAGCGAAGCCGCATCTTCCGGCGTCACCTTCTGGTAAAGCGGACCTTGCCCCTCCGCGCTAATCTGGACCGTCGCGCCCTCGCCAGCCGAGTCCACCTGCACCAGCGGACCCTGGCAGCACAACTTCATGCAGCCGACCCCGCGCACCTCGACCTGGTCCTCGAGCCCCGCCTCTTTGACCGCCCTTTCCAGGCCCTCCTTCACCCCTTTCGAGTTCGAGGACATGCAACCCACCGCTAGGCAGCAGCGGACGACATGCTTCTTCCGCGACGCGCGTTCCTTCTCCGCGATTTCGATCAGGTCGTCAATTACCATGGTCAGTCCATCCTTTCACATGTTCGAGCGCCAGTTCGGGCGTCTGCCGCGGCGTAACCGTCCCGTCATAGACCGCCGTCGGGGCGAGGCCGCACGCCCCGATGCACCGCGCCGTGAGCAGTGTAAGTTCCCCGTCCGGCGTGGTTTTGCCCGCCTTGATCCCCGCCTTTTGCTCAACCGCCGCCAGCACTTTGTCTGCCCCTTTGACATAGCACGCCGTGCCCATGCACACCACGCACGTGTGCCGGCCCTTGGGCTTGAGCGTGAAGAAATGGTAAAAGGTGGCGACCCCGTACACGCGGCTGGCCGGCAGCTTCAGCCGGTAGGCGATGAACAGCAGCAGGTCGTCCTCGAGGAAGCCGAACAACTCCTGCGCCTTGTGCAGCACCTCGATCAGCGCGTCCTGTTTGAACTGATGTTTCTTGATGTGCGCCTCCAGAATCTTGAAGCGCTTGTCGCCGCTGGCGTGCTCCAGTATCCCGGGCAGCCGGTTCTTTTTCTTGCTTGAAAGCGTTGCAATCATATCGCTAAACGGGATTGTGTGATGTTCAGCACGGATGCTCGGGTGCGGAAGCTCTCATCAATTCCCGCTGCTCAAATTACCACCGCCCCTCAGATGCGCTGTGCGTGGATTGGCAATTGATTACCTTTTTTTGTGGTATCCCGGCTTTGGGATAAGTAGCGATGGCGCAAAGGGGGTGAACAGAGGGCCAATCCACGGCGCCCCTGTTGGCCCAGCTCAAACGAGCGGGCTATCGCGGCTCAGAGGGAAGGGGAACTATTCAAGGTTCTCACTTTCAAACCCTGCGCACAGCCTCACTGCACCCCGACGCGATAAAAGCCCGTTCCATTCGTTGCGTTTGCATCCGTAACTTGGACCACCCCGCCGGTGCCGGTAATGGTTTGCAGGTTCTGCCACACCACTGGCGGAGCGAGATTGGTGGTCACTTGCACCGTGTAAACGGCATTGGACTGCCCGCTGAACTGGAATTGAAAGCCGTTGGTGGACGACACGGAAAACGAACCGGGCTGTAACGAAGGCGGCGCCAGCGAGAGGACCTGAACCAGCAAATTGGCGGAAACGCCGCCCGGATTGTCCGTGTTGTAAGCCGTAAACACCACCGGGTAATCGCCGGCGTTGGTCCACACGTGCGAGGTGAAATAATCGACATTGCTCACGATGGTCCCGTCGCCAAATGACCATTGCAGTCCCGACGCCCGGCCGGCGATGAGTCCAGTCAACGCCAGCGAACGATTTACCAGCAGGCTGGTCTGGCTGGCTTGAATCGCCACGGACAACGCCCCGATGAAATCCGCGTCATAAACCTCATCCGCCCCCATCGAAGGCGGATTCTGCCAGGCCTCGCCATCCATGTCCGTGCCGGTTGCGTAAAGCGAACTGCCCGTGCCGCGGCAGGGGGAAGCAGCGGACAAGTGGAAGCCGCAATCCATAAACATCGGATCGTTGGTAATGTTGCCCCCCGCCGCCGACCCCAATAGAGGGAAACTGCAAGTGTTGTATCCGATCAAGCCACCCTGCCAATTATTGACACTGCCCCCAGCCGAAACCGTATTGTCGTAGATAATGCTGTTGTAGGCGTAGTTGACCCCGTTGCCGCAGATGCCGCCGCCACTCGGCGCGGTGTTCCCGGTTATCGTGCAATTGTAAAAAGTGCAGGCATACGCCCCGCCGCCGCTTTTGGAAGCCGAGTTTCCCGCCACCACACAGTTGTACAGGGTGCTGTAAGACGCCCCGCCACCATACTCCGCCCCGTTTCCCGACAGCGTGCAATTCCAGAGGAGGTTGGAACAAGACCCGCCCCCGTAACCAAACGCGGTATTATTCCCGGTAATGACGCAGTTCGAAAGTGTGCCCTGGCACACCCCGCCGCCGTTCGCGGCGCTGTTATTGGTGAACGTGCAATTGAAGAAAGTTCCCTGACAGGCCCCGCCGCCGTTCGCGGCACTGTTAGGCTGGAAGGTGCAATTGTACAAAGTCGCCTGGTAAGTTCCTCCACCGTTCACGGCCGTGTTTTTGGTGAAGGTGCAATTGTAAAATGTTCCCTGATAGGCCCCGCCGCCGTCGAGATGGGCTGAACTTTCCGCTATGACACAGTTGCTCACCACGCCGCCCGGCTCGCACCATACTCCTCCGCCGCTCTGCTCTTTCAAACTGTCGCCGCTCGACAAAGTACGCCCGCCGATCAGCGTGAACCCGCTCAATATGGCGTTGCTCCCCACGTAAGCGCACCGGAATCCCTCCCCCGGAATCGTCGTTGAGCCGGCGCCGTTGACGCTTTGCACGATCACGGCGTTGGTCAGCGCCAGAGCGTTGTACTCCGATCCGAACACGATGACACCTGAACCCGGATAAACACCGTCCGCCACCAGCACCAACCGCCCCGGCGTGCTGCCGGCCGCAATCGCCTGTTGGATGTCCTCCGCCGCGCTGGTCCAGTTGGTAAAGGGTGACGCGGGGCTGGGACTGTTCAGGTCCGCATAATAAACCGGCTGCTGCACCACCTGCACCTGTGTCGTCGCGCACAAGGCCCCTCCCAGGCTCGAATAATAGGCCGACAATATCACACTGAACGTCCCCGGCGAACTCCACGCATAGCTCGCGTTGGCTTGATTGTGGACCGTCGTGCCGTCGCCGAAATCCCACCAGAAATAATCCGCGCAACCGGCTATCTCCGCCACAAATGGCACCGGGAAACCCGTCGCATAATTGGTAGCGATCAATGCCGCCCGAATAACCGGTATCTGATCAATCGCCGGATCATATTCGTAAGCGCCCATGTCGAATCCGGGGTTGCCAGCCACTGGCCGGGTGGCACCCCGGATGTCATTGGTAGGGGCGACAAGAGGACTGAAAATAGAGATGCCCGCATCAATGCACGGCGAGCCGCACCTCAGCCGGAAGTCGCCCCCTGCCGCATCCACAAAGGCCGGATCATTGGTAATGCAGTCGGGCCAACCCACCCACGGGGTCGTGCAACAGTAACCGAAGTCCGCGCCGTTAGCCCAGTTAGGACCACTGGGCGCCGAATTGAAATAGATGATGCTGTTGAAAGCGTCGCCGCCGGACATGCCGCCGCCCGAGCCGGAGGCCGAGTTGCCGGTCACCGTGCAATTGATAATCCAGCCCGTATCAAGGCCGCCGCCGCTGGCAGCATTGTTGGTGGCGGCGTTGCCGTTCAACACGCAATTGCAAAGCCATCCTCCATAAGCTCCGCCTCCGCCACTGCTGGCGGTATTCCCCGTAATGAAACAAGCATAATTGGTGCTCTGATAAGTGCCGCCGCCATAGTAGGCCGCGTTTCCCGTGATCGAACAGTTAAAGTTGGTGCCTTGATACGCGCCGCCGCCGTCACCGCTGGACGTGTTGCCCGTGATCAGACAGTTGAAGTTGGTGCCTTGATACGTGCCGCCGCCGCCAAAGCTGCTGTTGTTCCCAGTCACAGTGCAGTGGTAAAGCGTGCTTTGATGGGCGCCGCCACCGCCATAGTAAGCCCAATTGGTGGCAATCATGCAATTGGAGAGGGTCCCCTGATACACCCCGCCGCCATAACTGCCATTCATGAGCGCGTTGCTGACAATGAGGCAGTTGAAAAGGCTGGCCGAAGCGGCCCCTCCCCCGTATTGGGATGAATTCCTGTACAACGTGCTGTTCCAGACCGTTCCCCCGTAAATTCCGCCGCCATGTCCATAACTCAAACCGGAAGAATTGCCGCTGATCAGACAATTAGACACCACGCCTCCCGCCTGGCACCAGACTCCGCCACCGCTTTGTTCATTGGTGATGTCTCCCCCGGTATTACGTGCGGCTCCGTTGGTGATGGTGAAGCCGCTCAACACCGAATTGCTGCCCACGTACACGCAACGCGTTTGTGTCCCGCCCACGATCGCCGTCGTGTTCGGACCGTTCACACTTAATAGTGTAATCCCGTTCGTCAGCGCCACGCGGTTGGTTTCCTGCCCATACACCACCGCGCCGCCGAAACTGTAAACGCCATTGGTCACCAGCACCGTATCCCCGGGGAGCGCCGCGCCCGCCGCATCCTCGATGTTCGTCGCCGCCGTCCCCCAAGTCGTGTAAGGCAAGACCGGATTGGGGCTGTTCGCATCAACATAATAAATCGTTGCCCAAGCCTTGACGCTGAAGAGGATCGAAGCCAAAAACCAGAACACCAGTCTGCCCACCCGGATTTTCATAAGATGATTCTCTCTTGAATCCTGTTGGAGTCTGATATTATCAAACTTGAATTCCGGCGCAAGCTTTATCTTCGATTCGATAAACGCATCCGAGCACTGCCCCCAAGGAGCATGAACGCCCCCACGGCCACGGCAAGTCCAATTGGATAAGCCCGCCTACTGACAATGAAGGGCTTGAAGAGAGGCGGTCGGCTCTTGTTCTTTTCTGCACCGGACGCTACAATTCGCCGCAATGAAACGATTCCGGCTGCCTATGGCAGCGGCGGCGCTGGCCGTCGCGCTTCCCGGTGCGGCGGCCAGCAGCACCAACCTTTACATCCGCGTCAACCAGATCGGCTACCGGCCGGCTGACACAAAGATTGCGATGGCCTTCTCCACCAGCCCTATCGGCCCGTCGTTTTCCATATACCCGGCCGGGCCGGGGTCCTCGGAGTCGAAAGCCGCTTACGAGGGCAAGGCGGCTGCCATCGAAGGCGTCACGTGGGGAAAATGGACTCGGCACGCGGAGCTGGATTTCACGAGGTTCAGAAAGCCGGGCCGCTATGTCTTGCGCCTGGGCGAGGCCAGTTCACCGGTCTTTGCCATTGACGACCAGGTGTATGAGCCGTTGCCCGATCAACTGCTCGAGTTCATGCGCGAGCAGCAGTGCGGCTACAATCCCTGGCTGGGCAAGCCCTGTCACACCAATGACGGCCGGACCGCTTACGGTCCCTTGCCCTACGGGACCGAACTGGATTGCACCGGCGGCTGGCACGACGCAGCGGACTTGCTCAAGTACCTGATCACTTCCGCCAACGCCACGGCGCAACTGTTGCTGGCCAGCGAGATTGAGAAGGTCGGGACCGACCGCCGCGCGAAGAACGCCGGCGCGGGCCGCAAAGGCGCAGCCTACCGCAATATATTCAAGGACCTCGCGACCGCCCGGGGCGATGCCGGCCCGAACGGAATACCGGACGTGCTGGACGAAGGGCGCTGGGGTTTGGAATGGATGCTCAAGCTGCATCCGGCGCCCGATGCGCTCTATCATCAGGTGGCGGATGATCGGGACCACTGCGGGTTGCGGCTGCCCTACGCCGAGATTGCCGATTACGGCTGGGGCCGAGGCAGCAACCGGGTGGTGTATTTCGCCGATGGCCAGCCCCAAGGGCTGGGGAAGCATAAGAGTGAGGCGACCGGCGTGGCGAATCTGGCGGGCCGTTACGCGGCGGCCATGGCCCTGGGCCATATCGCCTTCAAGAGTATTGATCCCGCCTTCGCTCAAAGGTGCCTCCAGGCGGGCATCGAGGTGTATGCGCTGGGCCGGGCCAAAGAAGGCTACCAGCAAGGCAACTCCTACAAGGAGCCGTATCGCTACGAGGAAACCACCTGGACCGATGACATGGAGTGGGGCGCCGCCGCCCTCTACCGGGTGACCGGCGAGAAGCACTACCTCGAGGAGGCCAGGCGTTACGCCAGGCTGGCCGCGTCGGAATCCTGGATGGGGCAGGAGCAAACCCGGCATTACCAGTACTATCCCTTCATGAACACCGGTCATTTCATGCTCTACGACCTGGTGGACCGGGAGTTCCAGCGTCTCCTCGCCCAGTATTACCGGGACGGCATTGAACGCTGCATCCGCACGGGACAGAAGAATCCCTATCGCGCGGGGGTGCCGTTTATCTGGTGCTCGAACAACCTGATGGTGGCGCTGGTGACGCAATGCCTGCTCTACGAGCGCATGACCGGCGACCGGCAATACCACGCCTTCATGGTCCGGCAACGCGACTGGCTATTGGGACGGAATCCCTGGGGCACCTCGATGTTCACAGACATTCCGGCCGGCGGCGTCTATCCGCATCAACCGCATCTGATGACTACCTGGCTGACGCACCGGTCGGTCCGGGGCGGTTTGGTGGATGGGCCGATTTATGAGCGCATCTTCAAGACCCAACTGGGTGTGAGAATCCAGCAGCCCGATGCCTTTGCCGAATTCCAGTCCGAACTGGCCGTCTATCACGATGACCACGGAGACTACGTTTCCAACGAACCCACAATGGATGGAACGGCCTCGGCGATCCTCATGTGGGCGCTCTCGAATTGACGGACGGCCCTAAGCCAGGCCGCCTCTTTCAGTGCGGTGAGTGCAGCCTTGGCCGGGTGGGGGGAGCGTTTGAGGCCGCCGGTTCATGGGCGGCCAGGGTGTTGGGTTGGGTGAGACGGAGGATTTCCTCAGTGGCGGTGCAGAAGCGGACCGGGACGCTGGGGAAAGGGGGAGCGTTGGTGTTGCCGATGGGGGGTTCCCCGGCGTCAGCGATGCTCGCGACCTGGCCAACGACGTTGCCGGCCTCATCCGCAATGGGCGCGCCGCTGGAGCCGGGGGCAAATTCGGCGGTGACGTTGAGAAACAGAATCGGACGGGTGAGCAGCCCGTTGGTGTGGCCGTGCTCATCGAGGACCTCGTTGCGCTTGCGGTTCAGGCGCGCCACCATGCCCTGGGTGAACATGAAGAAGTAGCCGCCGGGGTGGCTCAGGCAATAGACCCGTTCCCCGGCGCGGACGCCGGAGCGCAGCGGCAGCGGTTTCAGGCCGGGGGCGTCAATCTTCACGAGGCAGGTGTCGGACTCGGTGTCCGCGGCCAGCACGGATTGGACGGGGAAGACGCGGCCGGCGTCGTCGGCGGCAATGAGGTAGCTCTCTTTGACGCCCTCGTCTTCGGCCTGGACGACATGGCAGCAGGTGCAGATGACGCCGCCTTCGCCCACGACAAACCCGGCGCTGCTGTTGAAGTGCCACTCGCCGCAGTCGGGGCATTTGTAGTAGCTGCCGACGGCCAAGGTGCTCTGCCTCAAGCGGTCGCACAGATCGGGCGGGGCGAGCTTCTGGTGGAAAAGGGCGAGTGACTTGACGGGAAAGCTCCCGCTATGGGCCTGGCCCCGCAACGAGTCGCGCGACTTGAGCTTGCCGTCCTGCAAGAGCCGGGCGCTGGCGTCGGTGACTTTCGCGTCATACGCCTCGTCATCAATGACAAAGCGCGGCGTTTGGGCCAGGGCGCCCGCAGTGAATAGCACGGTGCCGAGGAGCAGGAGAGAACACCCCAACCATTTGACGCGCTTTGCGCTGCTGAACCCCAAGGCAAAAACGGACCCCTCACCCCAGCCCTCTCCCCTTTGGAAGGGGAGAGGGGGAATGATTGTCCGCTCTCTGGCACAGCGAGGTTCATGGGCAGCAAATGTGCGCATAGCTCAGTTTGTACAGGAGGAATCAGCCGGGAGACCGCTGGTTTGTCAAGCGCGGGGAAAAGCTAACCGGTCAGGAAGTTGAAGCTTTGAGAGATTTCCGGGTGGGTTTGGGTTTAGCTCAGACGCGGCGGCACGGTTGCTGACTCAGCGTTTTTGGCCGAACTCACGATTTGGAGACCGGCCGCCAGCCCCCAAAGCCAGCCCACAGCGAACATCCCGAAACCCAGCAAGGGCCATTTCAAGAACGGCCACATTTCGCTCAGTGCGGCTGCCGGATCGGATTCGGGTTCGTGGAAGCGGGACCAGTTGGCGACATACCACCAGATGAAACGCACGCCGAATATCGTGGTTAAGATCATGCCGCCGATGGCCAGCGCGGCCTGCGCATAACCGGAAACGCGCCCCGCCACGAGCGAACCGAAGCCGGGCATCGCCAAGTTAGTGGTCAAACACCCCCAGGCGGTCTGGCGGCTAAGCGGTCGGCGCGGTCCGAGTGCCAAAAAGACCTTCGTAGGCATACATCAGTGCGCCGAGCGCGAACGGCAAGTTGAGCAGGAGGACGAACTTAAACAGCAGGGTGAGCGGGACGCTGATTCTGGCAAGTTGGGTCATCACTTCCCACAGGTGCTTGAAGTCAGACGGGCCGGAAGTCATCAGGTCCTGTATGACCGGATATGCGGCCCAAGAAATCCTGATCTGGACGAAGATATAGGTCAGGATCACGGGCAGGAAAGCCAGCAGCACAAGGCCGAGGGCCTCGAACCAAACCCGCGTCACGACTTTGCGGCTTAACTCCATGGCCGACCAGAATTCCAGGCGCTTGTCTGCCACCAGCGGCACGCTGAAAAGCCAGGCGACGAACAGGTAGAGCCCCGGCAGCACCAGGCAGCAGCCCAGCCCGATCATGGTCAGCAACTTCGTCAGAAAACCAGCCAGCATGAGCTGCACGAACCCGAAGGTGAAGCCGGCGAATACCTCGCCGATGGAGGCGGCCCGGCCGCGAATTCGGTTGAGGAAGATCAGATACAACCCCCCGTAGAGCACGCCGTGAATGAGCCAGTTAACAATTCCCCCGATCAATGGAATGAATTGACACCCGAAAGTGATGAGCCAGACCAAAAAGGTTGCGCCGAAGAGCAAGCCGAGGTTGGCGGTCAGCAGGTTCCAGGACTGCCCAAGGCACCGCCCGATTTGCAGCTCCGGTTGCCGCGCCAGGATTTCGGCGCTCCAGGCGGCGGTGCTGCCGGGCGGGGGTGTCGCGCCAGCCAACGGCGCCTGGCCGGCCTGTGCCCGCAACGCCTCCGTGAACTCCGGGAAGGCGGAGAGCGGCCTCCATTCGCCGCTGCCTTCGGCCTGGACAAGGCTTTGTCCGCTCAGGCGGCCCTCGGCGATCCAGCGGCGCAAGTCGTCCGCGGTGATTGGCCCGTATTCCTTCCGGTCTCCGCCGATGATTTTATACATAGCCGCCGTGCTCAGTGAAACGCGCTCTTGACTTCCGGCTTCGACAGGACCACCAGGGCCCAAATGCCAATCGGCAGACCGATCAAGCAGCATGGGGAGAGGCACGGAATCATCGCGATGATGCTGACGGTCATAGCCAGGCCGTAGCTCTCGAGCTTTTTCATCTTCATGCCGCCGAGAAGAATCACGCCGCACATTAGGATGCCGACGATGCTCAATACCACACCGATCGTGCCGGAGAGCATATTGACCCAGGCGGGCAACTGGATTTGGCTGTTTGCCGGGATGGAGCCGCCCATCAACAAATTCTTAATCAGAGAGATTATCGCGAAGAGCACACCCAGAATGGCGACAACGATTAAGCCGATGGCGGGTCCCTTAACCAACTCCGCCGCCGCTGGGCTGGCCGCCGGGACTGAGATGCCGGGCATGGCCGGCGGCGCGCCCGACGAAGCGGTCGCGAATTCAGGGAGGTCCCCCACCACCTTCCATTGGGTTGCGCCCTCGGGCAGAACCCGGGTTTGCAAGCTGACTCGTCCTTCGGCGAGCCACTGGCGCAGTTGTTCGGCGGTGATGGGTCCGTATTCCTTTTGGTCGGCTCCGATGATCTTATACATAGCTTGTTTCCTTTCGTTGGTACTGAGTGAGGTTGATTGTATGCGATTAATAGTCTGGGTGCAAGCCCCGGTTTGCCCAGCTCATGGGCGCAGCAGGGCGAAGGGCGCGCCGGGCAGATTGCGCAGTACGCTCACCACGAGCACCGCCGCCAGAATCAGCCACAGCCAGGCCGGGCGCAGGCCGAGGGAGAGCGGCTGGTTCCTTGCCCTTTGCAAGGCAAACCTCGCGCCCGCCCAGAACACAAAGGGCAGGGACACAATCAGCGCCGGGTTGAAGCGAAAGGCGGCGGCCAGATGTCCGTGGAGCAGTTGGTGGAGCGCGCGCAGAGCGCCGCAGCCGGGACAGAGCAGGCCGGTGGTCTGGTGGAAGAAGCAAACCGGGTAGAAATGATACTGCCGCGGGTCAAAGCAGAAGAGCACCAAGGCTGCGAGCGCGGCGAACAGGACACCCACGGTCAGGACAACCGCCGGAGCGCGGCTGTCCCCAGCCGCAACGGGTTGGGACGGA
>Ga0187872_10000650_pt1 | contig 38612 bp, 43 predicted proteins | sample June2016WEW_16_4_FD_132973 | JGI IMG/M metagenome (GOLD analysis project Ga0187872, IMG submission 132973) | Peatland microbial communities from SPRUCE experiment site at the Marcell Experimental Forest, Minnesota, USA - June2016WEW_16_40 | ecosystem: Environmental > Terrestrial > Soil >...
CTCCTCTTGCTTCTCCCGCTGCTTGCGCGTGCCCATCGCCATGTGCCGATTCTACAAACGGAGCCTGTGCATACTTCAGAAGTTCTGCTTGTGAACCCAGACTTGCACCACGGGCTGCTAGGGTGCTAGGCGCAACCTCTCTACGATATAACTAACTACATGCGAAATATGTTGCTGGCGGTGAGCGGTCTGGTATTGTCAGCCGCGCCCTTGTTTGCCCAAGGGAAGCTCGTCATGGAGAAGCGGCTCTGGGTGCTGCGCTCTCCGGGGGAGATGGTTGAGTACGATCCCTCCACGTTCGCCGCGAAGCAGACGGTCAAGATTCCTGCCGAGGCCTCGCCATCGCCCGGGAGCGTCGCGGTAAACCGCCTGGGGCAAATTCTTTTTGCTCCCGCCGTGTCGCTGCCGCTGGCCGAAAGTGATACGCAGTCGCCGCACAAACTTTGGTTCTGGAACGGGCGGACGGCCACGGCCATCGATCTCGGTCTGAAGCGCGAAGTCACAACTACGGGTTCGAATCAAGCAGTCACTGAATCAGCCCCCGCAGTTTATCTTTCGGCCGACGGCCAGCACTTGTTCTGGTTCGCCAGCCAGGCCCGGCGCCTGCAGCGTGAAGATGTTGACCTTTCGTTAACCGTTGAGTGGCAGGCATGGCGAACCGACACGACCGGGGCCGGTCGCGAAGATCTCGCCAGCGTGAAACTGCCGGAGTGCCGCTGCCCAACCGGAACGTGCGAAGAAAGCTGTCCCTTTGGGGTGGTTTGGATTCCGAACAACGGCGTCGCCGATTTTTTTCTGATGACCCAGTTTGTCGCGGGCAAGACCGAGCCTGTATACAAGGCGAGCGCGCTCTACAAAGAGGACGGAGGCAAGTGGACGGCCACTCCGCTGGCCGACCCTTTGCGGCGAGTGCTGGATGCGGCGGCCGGAGGCGCCGTCATCGTCGAAGCCATTCCCGACACCGGCTGTTGCGGCTGGTCCAATCAGAGCAACGATCAAACCCTGGTGCGCAACAACGGTAAAACCGCTACCGTCTTCGACGAGCGGGCCTCATACAAGAATGCCGACTATGACGTGAGCTTCTACACTTCGGCGGCGCAACTCTCGCCCGAACTGGACGCCGTCGCAATGACCATTGTCGCTACGGCGGAGGTCAACCAGCCCATCGAATTGTCGGAGCAGGGCCAGGCTGATCCCGAGGAATCGAAGCAGATTCGCAAGGCCCTGACCGAATTGCCCGCGGTGCAGGTGAGGACCCTATCCGATGCTCCGCACCGCGTGGCATTTCTGCCTCATGCGACGCTGGTGGGATGGCTCAACCAAAGGGAACTGCTGATCGTCGAAGATCATATGCTCGTGACTTACAACGTGAGCACAGGGACACGGCGCAAGTCGAACGTCCGCGTGGAGGATGCCGCGCACGTATTTCTGCGGTAGGGAAACTCCGAACCGCTAGAGATTGTCATTTCGAGCGCCCCAGAAAGGAGGGCTCTGAACCACACCATTCCCTAACACCTGCAACGGTTTCCCTGTGCTCGCGCTCTTTCGCTCTCCTCACTTCTTCTCCGGCTTCAGCAGCAAATCCTGATAATCGAAGCTGAAATCGGCCAGGGGAGAGACGGCGGCCATTTTCGCGCTGTCGATCGCGCCGTCGGGGTTCAGGGAAAACGTGACGAACGCATCTTCGATGGTGCGCACGCGCCAGTGCGCCTTGAATGTGTCGTACTGCCAATGCTCGAGATCGCCGACCATGCCGGGCGTGTGGTCGAAGCTGATGACCAGCCCGCCGTTTTCCATGCGAATCGTGATCGGCCCGTACCACGCGTCGTTATAGACACCAGCATATTTTCCGAGCGGCAGCGAAGGCTTGGAATTGGCGTCGCGCGCGGCTTCCGCTTTCTTCATGGTCCCAGCGGCGTCTTCTTCCTCTTTATCCTTCGCCGTCTTATAAGCTGCAATCCAGTCGCCGGGCGGCAGGTGAAAGTAGTGATCGAGTACGTGGTAGAGGATGGAATCGAAAGCACCGTCTTCTTCCGCGTTGGTCAGCACCACCACTCCGAGATTCTCCTCCGGCACCAGCATTACACGCGACACGAAACCGCCCACTCCGCCCGTATGCCCCACCATCTTGCGGCCGTGGTAGTCGCGTACTCCCCAGCCCAGGGCGTAGTCCGCGAAATTCGGCTTGAGTCCGGCCAGCGGAGCAGCGGGATCGCTGATCGGCAGAATCGTCTGCGGCGACCACATCTCTTTCGACCGCTGTTCCGAGAACAAGCGGCCTTCGCGGTCAACAAACGTGCCCCGGTTCAGTTGTAACTGCACCCACTTCGCCATATCCGCGGCGCAGGAATTGATGGCCCCCGCCGGGCCTGCGTTGTCGAGCACTTCGAAAGGAATCACCTGCAACTTGCCATCGACTCGCGAATGCGGGAATGCGTAGTCGTCGCCCGTTTTGAAGGCGGAGTTCGAAACGTTGGAGTGGTGAATGCCCAGCGGCGCAAAAATCCGCCGGCGCACGTAGTCGTCCCAGGAAATGCCGGTCACGGCGGGGATGATTTGCCCCGCCGTCATGTAAAGCAGGTTGTCGTAAGCATATTTGCTGCGAAAACTGGAGACCGGCTTCATGAAGCGCAGCTTGTAAATCACTTCTTCGCGGCTGTAAGTCGAGTGCGGCCAGAAAAGCAGGTCGCCCTCGCCCAGTCCCATGCCGCTGCGATGCGTGAGCAAGTCGCGGATCGTCATCTCATGCGCGACGTAGGGGTCGTACATCACGAAGCCGGGCAGGCGTTGGTAGACAGGGTCGTCCCACGAGAGCTTGCCTTCATCCACCAGCGTAGCCAGCGCGGCCGTGGTGAAGGCTTTGGTGTTCGATCCGATGCCGAACATGGTGAATTCGTCGACCGGCGTCGGATCACCCATTTTGCGCACGCCATAGCCCTTGGCAACAACGATCTTTCCGTCCTTCACAATGGCGACGGCCATGCCCGGAACCTCGAACGCCTTCATAGAGGCGGCAACGTAGGCGTCGAGGTCAGCCGGTGGCGCGCTCGGCGGCGCGGGCGCTGACTGTGCCCAAAGGGAAGTCATGAGAACGGTGGAAGCGAACACGACTGACAGGCGTTTCAACGAGAGAGATGGCATTTGTTCTCCATGGCTTGGGAACTATGACGCCGAGATTAGAACACAAAGCAAGGTAATCGGCGAGAGCAGGAAAAAGGAACCTGCAGCGTCAGGTGCGGCGCCTCTTCGCGGCCGTCGCCGCCCGATACGCCATCTTGAGCAGCTCCGGCACCGCATCCGGATGCACCTTCGCGAGGCTCACCAGAACACACGGGTAATCACGATAGTGATCGGTGATAAAGTAGGTTTCAGGATCGGCGGCCATAAGTTCTTCTCGGCGGTCGAAAGGCACACTGACAACGATCTTGTCCTCTTCGCGGTGCAGGCAGACGAACGCTTTCCCTTTGACCTTCAGCGCAGGACATCCGTACGAAGTCCCTTCCTCGACGCCAGGCAGCGCGAGGCCCAGGCGGCGAACAGCATCGTAGGTTATGCGACGGCGTTTCACCGAACTGTTCCGTAGCTTAACGCACCGGGCTGCGTTCCGCCACGTCTGCCAGGCATTTGTAGGCAGCGAAGCAATGATGCTAGGCTCGGTTCAGACGGAAACAGAGTCATGCTTTCGCGCGATTTCATTCTCTGGGAAGTGGACGTCCAGGCCGACTTCGTTTTGCCCGGAGGCAAGCTCTACGTCCCGGGCGCTGAGGAACTGCTGCCCAACATCAAGCTCCTTACTGATTTGGCGCGCCAGAACCGGGTATTTCTCGTCTCTCACGGCGACTTTCACGCCCCCGACGATGCGGAATTCAAGATTTTCCCGCCGCATTGCGTGAAGGGCACTGCCGGCGCCGAGCTTGTTCCTGAAGCCATCACAGAAAGAGTCGTGCGCGTGCCCAACCACGCCGACGCACGACTGCCCGACGATCTCTCTCCCTATCAGCAGATCCTGCTGGAAAAGCAGACCCTGAACATCTTTAAGAGCCGCTACGCCGATGCCCTCGTCCGGCGGCTGGGAAGTCACGCGGAGTTTATCGTCTTCGGGGTGGTGACCGAATATTGCGTCAGCTTTGCCGCCAAAGGTCTGCTGGAACGGGGAAGGCGCGTCGCACTCGTGCGCGACGCCATTGCGACCTTGAACCCTGCCGCCGGCGAGAAAGCGATCGCAGAAGTCGAGCGGCTCGGCGCCCGCCTGACCACCACCGAGCAGATTCTCACAGTTCTAAACCACCCGGAATCGGTTTCGTAGACCCCCAAGCGCGCGCCCAGACAGTTAACAGCTGCCTCACCAATCCCGCGGCCTAGTGACGATCGCGGTCCCCGTGATTGTGTCGCCAGGTGAAGTACTCTTTCTGCTGGTCCTTCGAGAGCTGGCGGAAGTCTCGGTGGGGATCGCGATGAGTCTCGCCGCACCAGCGCTGGTAGTAGACGACTTCCTCATCGTTCCACACGTGGTAGTCGGTGTAGTAAGGGTCGTACACACGATAGTAGTGATGCGCGCAGCCAATCCCGGCCAGCGACGAAACCAACGCCGCTCCGAGAAGCACCGCCCGAAGACTCTGCGATCCGCGGCTCATAACAGTTCTCCTTGTCAGGGAGGAAAACCCCCTTGTTTCTGATTAGTTGCTGAGGAAATCCGGCATCGGGTTCTGACGTTCCCTTCCGAACCCTATTTCATTTGCTTTCGAATACTTTTCAACGGGGTCGATTTGTAATAGACTACAGTGTTTTGACCGGAGGATATTGTACTTGGGAAATCCTTTGCGCAGCCTGCTGGATTTGCCCCAGCGGGAAAAGGCCGAGCGCGGGCTGGAGCACACTCCGCGTGAAATCTGCCAGCAGCCTGCTACCTGGACCAACACCTACGCACGCTGTGGCGAGCAGAAGGCCAGCCTGAACCAGATGCTCCGCCAGGCCGGGATCGGCCGCGGCCCTACGGCTTCGCCCACGGTCTATCTGGTGGGTGCCGGAACCTCGGACTACATCGGCCGCGCCTTGGCTCCTTTGCTTCGCCAGCGCTGGGATTGCGACGTCTGGGCCGTCCCCAGCACCACCCTGTTGACTGATTTCGAGGAATTTCACCATGCGGGAAGGGAGTATCTCTGGATTTCGTTTTCCCGCTCCGGAGATAGTCCCGAAGGCGTGGCTCTGTTGCAGCGTGCGCTCAGCCAGTATCGCGGCATCCGGCACGTCGTGATCACCTGCAACCGGCAGGGCCAGATGGCAGAAATCTGTTCCAGGCATGAAGGCCAGGCGCTCGCCGTGATTCTCGACGATGCCGTAAATGACCGTGGCCTTGCCATGACCAGCTCGTTCACCAACATGCTTTTGGCGGGCCAGTGTGTGGCTCATTTGGGCGAGTACGAGGAATTTGGTCATACCGTCGCACGCATAGCCGAGGCCGGTAACCGCTTTTTGCCGGCAGCCGCCGAAACCGCCGCCGCCATCACCACGCTCGGTTGCACGCGCGCCTGTTTTGTCGGAAGCGGTGCCTTGCGCGCCGTGGCCGACGAGGCGTCCCTCAAGGTAGTCGAACTCAGCGCCGGCAACGTAACCTCCGTAGCAGAGTCGCCTCTCGGGCTGCGCCACGGACCCATGTCGAGTGTCGACGGACAAGCCCTTTTCGTTGCCTTTCTTTCAAGCGAACCACGCCGCCGTGGCTATGAACTCGACCTGTTGCGCGAGATCGATCACAAGCGCCTCGGACGGGTTCGCGCCGTAGTCACGACGCAGGGCGCCGATGACGTTGCCTCTCTGGCCGACTATTGTCTGTCCTTGGAGTGCCCCGCTGATTTTCCTGATCCTTATCGCCCGGTGCTCGACGTCATGCTCGGCCAGTTAATCGGCCTTTTCGCGTCCGTGCGCAGCGGCCTCAAACCGGACCAGCCCAGCCCCAACGGCGCCATCGCGCGCGTCGTCTCCCCCATCACGCTGTATTCCTGAACCGGCGAAACCGGAAATCTCTTTCTCCCGGTCACGCTGTCTTCCGTACCGGAGCGCCATACCCACTCCAAACGTCATCGCGCTCAGCGGAGGCACCAGCAAAATCAGAATCGCGCGGCTCAGCGCCCGCTGCCCATCCTTGGGCGCTCCCTTCGCGCTCTCGTAGCACATAATGCAACCCTGCGCGAACGCCGGCGCGGTCGTCAACGTGAGCATCATCCCGAGTAGGAAACCGATAAAGCGCTTCCCCAACCCCATCACTTCACTCCCAGCTTCAAAATCCGGTCGGCGTCCGGAAAGAAAAAGAAATACATGATCACAAAGCATGCGCTCACCGAAATCACCAGCAGCCAGCGCATCAGCGCCCGCTCAAATTTGAGGTGCATGAAATAGGCGATGATCAGCGCCGACTTGATCACCGACAGCACCAGCAGGATCTGCAGCATGCGCAGCGGCTGAAACACCTGCCTGTAGGCGAGGACCACTTCGACTGCTGTCAGAACCAGCAGCGCTCCCCACACCCAGAAATACTGCCCTTTGCTGTCATCATGCGTTGCCACATCGTGCATGCTTCCATCCTCTCCGTGCCTTATTCCACCACCACCGCTTACATCACCTTCGTCGACATCAAGTACACCAAAGGGAAAATAAACATCCACACCAGATCCACGAAGTGCCAGTACAATCCGGACACTTCCACATCGTGCGAGTCGTAGTCTTTCGGCTTCAGGAACAGAATGACCGAAGCAACAATCAGCCCCAGCAGCAGTGCATGAATCCCGTAGTGAAACACGTTGTCCGCCGGAATCAGAAAGTATCCCGCGATCCAGATCGCCCCCAGAATCGGCAGAAACCACTTGCGCAGCGCCACCACGCCCAGGTAAATCACCCCGATCGTGACGTGCAGCATGTGCATGGCCGTCAGGCCGAAAAACGCTTGCGGAAACTGCGGCACATTCTTCGAAATGTCGGCCAACTCCCCCGTCGCAGCACTGGCTGGCTGGGGAAATCCCGGCAGCGTCAGCCCTAGTGCGATCAGCTTGCTCCACTCCATCGCGTGCAGCACAATGAATGCCGTGCCAAACGCCATGGTCGCCAGCAGCCAGTTCCGCGTCCACGCCCGATCCCCGCGCTGAGCCGCAAACACGCCCAGCACCATGGTCAGTGAACTGGAAAGCAGGCACGCCGTCATGATCGTAGCGTTCCCGATGCTCTCCGCATGAAAAGGCGTGGGCCACGGTACGGTGTAAATCCGGTTATAGCTGAAAGCGAACAGCAGGGCCCCGAACGTCAGCGAATCGGAAGCCAGAAACAGCCACATGCCGACTTTTTTCGAATACGCCCCAAACAGCGGCGCTTCGTATGCTCCCGATGCATCGTGCTGAACCGCAGCATGTTCCAGCGTGGCGTCAGCCATTCCTCAAGTTCCCCTTTCGACTGCAAGGTTTCAACGTTTCAAAGTTTCAGGGTTTCAAAGTTGCAACAAATCCCCTATGCCTGAATGAGAGCCCAGAAACCTTGAAACATTGAAACCTTGAAACTTCGTTACTTCGCCAACCCCAACAGCGCGAAGATATAAATCCACAGCACCGCCATGAAATGCCAGTACCAGGCCGTAACGTCTACCGTGATGCGCCGCGACTCCAGCGGCTGGTGCAGCAGGGAAGCGCTCGCCGCCCACAGCAGCGCAATCATTCCCCCGCCCAGGTGTACCGCGTGCGTGACGGTCAGCAAGAAAGCAAACGAGCTGCTGGGGTTCGTGTTCACGTAAAAGCCGCGATTGTGCAGCTCGCCCCACGCCAGCCACTGCCCGGCCAGAAAGCCAAAGCCGAGCAACACCGTCAGTCCCAGCCACGGGAACGATCTCTCATCCCCCAGCGAGACTCCCGGAATCGACTTCACCGGAGCCAGCGCCGCCTGCCGCGCCACACTGCGCCGCGCCAATTCCATCGTCACGCTGCTGACCAGAAGCACCAGCGTGTTGATCGCCAGCAGCATCCACGGCAACGCCACCCGGCCCCAGTCGTGAATGTAGCTGTTCGAGGCACCGTCAAACGTGGGCATGCCTTGCCGCACGATGTAGGCGCTGGTCAGTGCGATGAACACCATGCACACCGTGACAATCGCGCAAATCAGCCCCAGCCGCGCCCGGCGAAGCCGCGCCCCGTAGTCGGGAAGGTTTCCCCCGCGTCCATCACCGCCTCCGCTCGAAGGCGGCAGTGGCGGCTCGTGCCCGCGTCCAATCCCATCCCTTGGCGTCGTTGGTGTGTAAGTCGCCATAGCTAATACACGTAAAACGGGTGCCCCAGGTCTCGCCGATTTTGCGAGACCTGGGAATTACGCTGATCTAATGTCCACCACCTACCGCCGCGTCCGTCTGCATCACGTAATCCCGCGCCGCCCCGGGCACGCCATACTGATACGGCCCGTTGTGCACGACCGGAGTCACGCCGCCAAAATTGTCGTGCGGTGGCGGAGTCGCGGTCGTCCACTCCAGCGTCGTAGCTTCCCACGGATTGTCGCTGGCCTTCGGCCCCTTGAACATGCTCCAGAACAGATTGATGACGAAAATGAACTGCGCTGCAATCGTAATGATCGCCGCATACGTAATGAACGTGTTCAGCGGAATCAATTTCTGCAGGTACGCGACTTCGGTGAACTGGGAATAGCGCCGCGTCTGCCCGGCCATGCCCAGATAATGCATCGGCATGAAAATCGCGTACGTCCCGGCGAGCGTGATGAAAAAGTGAATTTGTCCCAGCGTTTCATTCATCATCCGGCCAAACATTTTCGGGAACCAGTAATAGGTGGCCGCGAAGATTCCGAAGATTGCCGCCACTCCCATGATCAGGTGGAAGTGCGCTGGCACGAACGCCGTGTCGTGCAACTGGATATCCAGCACCGGCTGCGCCAGAAACGGCCCGCTCAGCCCGCCCGACACGAACAGCGATACAAACCCGATCGCGTACAGCATCGGCGTGTGAAAACGAATGTGTCCCTTCCACATCGTGCCCAGCCAGTTGAACGTCTTGATCGCCGACGGCACTCCGATGCACATGGTCAGAATCGAAAAGGCGAACGCCGAGTACGGGCTCATCCCGCTCATGAACATGTGATGGCCCCAGACCATGAAGCCGAAGAATCCGATTGACAGCATGGCGTAGACCATCGCCTTGTAGCCGAAGATCGGCTTGCGCGAAAACGTGGAGAGAATCTGCGACGCTACGCCCATCCCCGGCAGGATCGCGATGTACACCTCGGGATGCCCGAAGAACCAGAACAGGTGTTGCCACAACAGCGGCGACCCGCCCTTATGCAGCATCAACTGCCCGTTCACCACAATCTGCGGCAGGTAGAAACTGGTCCCCAGGTTGCGGTCGAGCAATAGCAAAATTCCCGCCGAGAGCAGCACGCCAAACGCCAGCAAGCCCAGAATCGCCGTGATGAACCACGACCACACCGTTAGTGGCAGGCGCATCATGGTCATGCCCTTGGCCCGCAAATCGAGCGTGGTGGTGATGAAATTCAGGGCGCCCATCAGCGAGGCAAGACAAAAGATCGCGATGCTGGTGATCCACAAGTCTGCCCCCAGCCCTTCGCCTGGGCCCGCAGATTGCACCGCGCTCAGCGGCGGATATCCGGTCCACCCGTGCAGCGGCGCTCCGCCCACCACGAAAAACGCGGCCAGCATCACCATGTAGGCGAGGAACGTCGTCCAGAACGAAAGCATGTTCAGCACCGGAAACGCCATATCCGGCGCTCCAATCTGAATGGGTAGAATGTAATTGCCGAACCCGCCCTGCGGCGCTGTCGTCAGCACGAAAAACACCATGATCGTGCCGTGCATGGTCATCAGCGCCAGGTAAGTCTCGGGCTTGATCTCGCCGATCACGGGCAGCACCGCCGTCGGCCAGATCATGTGGATGCGCATCAGCAGCGACAGAAACATCCCAATGAACACCGCGGTCAGCGCCAGGAAGTAATACTGCAGGCCAATGACCTTGTGATCCAGGCTGAAGATGTATTTACGAATGAACCCTTGAGGAGCCGCGTGCGCATGAACCGTAACCGGGGTCGCCATTTTCTTATTTCTCCGCCTCCCGTGCCGCCAGCCACTTGTCGAAATCTTCCTGGCTGACGACGTGCACCATGCCATGCATCTTGTAATGTCCAAGCCCGCACAATTCCGCACAGGCAATTTCGTAATCGCCAATCACCGTCGGCTTGAAGTGCATGTGAATGTTCAGCCCCGGCACCGCGTCCTGCTTGAAGCGCAGCGGCGGCACAAAGAAACTGTGAATCACATCCACCGCCCGCAGGCTCAGGTCCACTTCGCGGTTGACCGGCAGATACATCGTTCCGGTCACGACGTCATCCTTCGCCGCCGGATCCGAGGTATTCAGCCCGATCGCGGCCTCACCGCCCGCCGACGGATCCATCAGCTTCGGACTCGTTTTGCCGTATACACCGTCCGGCCCCGGATAGCGGAAGTACCACGCAAACTGCATGCCCGTGACTTCCACCTGCACCGCTCCTGCCTCCGCCGGCGCGAAACGCTGGCTTGCCCACACCCGGCTGCCCATCAAATTCAACCCGACAAACAGCACGAAGGTCAGCCCGGTCCATAGCACTTCGAGCGTCGTGTTTCCGTGCGAATACGCGACCGGCGGCGATGACTTCTGCTCGCGGTATCTCCACACGATGTAGCCGAGCGAGAGTTGCGCCGCGAGAAAAATAATCCCCATCAGCACGTAGGTGAGCGCGAACTGGCCGTCGATCCATGCCGCGGCGGCGGAAGCGCCTGCCGGCAACCACCAGGTTTTGGCGACGAAGAAGTATGTGCTGACCAGAGTGATCAGCCAGATCAGAAACATCAACGCGAGGCCCATTCCCCAGTCCCCCCAATTCCATGGACCACAAGACAGGATTTCCCCACGGCCATTTGCCTCGCCCCACAGTGCAGGCAACGACCGGCGCCGAGTGTATCACAAGAATGTGCGAAAAAAGCAAGCCGTTGCTGAGGAAAAGATTCAGCCGCGGGCTAGACTATCTACACCCCAAGAGACGAGCTCCCCGGCGCAGAAGTTGGCCGTGTAACGTGTGTCCACGCTCACTGACTACCGCACCGCCCTTTGCCAGAAGCGGGAGTTGACTCTCCCGGGGTGCCCCACTTCTCGCTGGTCTTGCGAGAAGTGGGAGTCGATTTCTCCGCCCGCAGAAACCGCCGTCCAATCATCCGTTACAATGTCCTCCCATGCCCCGCAAGATCCACGGCCACGACACTCGCTACGTCCGACTGCAGAAGAACTACTGCTTCGCCTGCGGCATGAACAATCCCGACGGCATGCGCCTCAAGTTTACCCTCGACGAACAGCGGCAAACTTTCGTCTGCCGCTTTCGCCTCTCGAAGCGCTACACCGGGCCGCCCGGTCACTCGCACGGCGGCGTCATCGCCACCATCCTCGACGAAGCCATGGGCAAGGTAAACAAGCTCCGCCACGTCGTCGCCCTGACCCGGGAGATCACTGTGGACTACCTCAAGCCCGTGCCCCTCAACCAACCGCTCCGCGTCGAGGGCAGGGAAGTCAGCGTCCACGGCCGCCAGCACATCAATATGGCCGAAATCCTGAACGAGAAGGGCGAAGTCCTCGCCCGCAGCCGCGGCATCTTCATCGCCATCGACCCCGGAAAGATGTTCGGGCGATTCATAGAGAGATAGTCCGTGGGGCGGCGGACGCCCTCGTCCGCCGCGTGTGGCGGGTGCCCCATCCCTCTTTCGCGTCGTTTGCGAAAGAGGATGGGGACTTTGACTTCGACTGGACAACGTTAGAATCCCCGCCGCCGCTGGTTAGCTGGGGTTCCGCAAATCCCCGCACCCGCGTTAGAATGAACTAGCGGCGAAACCCCTCCCGGATCGTGAAATAAAGGGTTAGCTGAGAGCTGACAGCTGACGGCTGACAGCTGATTCTTCGCGATCGCGAAAAGAGATCTTCCATGTCCCAGAACAACGGTTCCAACACCAGTCTCCGTCTCAAGACCGGCCTCGCCGAAATGCTCAAAGGCGGCGTCATCATGGACGTCACCAATGCCGAGCAGGCGGTCATCGCCGAAAAAGCCGGAGCCGTCTCCGTCATGGCGCTCGAGCGCGTGCCCGCGCAAATCCGTGCCGAGGGCGGCGTCGCCCGCATGGCGAGCCCCAAGAAGATTCGCGAGATTATGGCCGCCGTCTCCATCCCGGTGATGGCCAAGTGCCGCATCGGACATTTTGCGGAAGCCCAAATACTGCAAGAGCTGGGTGTGGATTATATCGACGAATCCGAAGTCCTCACCCCCGCCGACGAAGCTCACCACGTCGACAAGCACGCCTTCACCGTCCCCTTCGTCTGCGGCGCCCGCAACCTGGGAGAAGCCCTGCGCCGAATCGCTGAAGGCGCCGCCATGATCCGCACCAAAGGCGAAGCCGGCACTGGCGACGTCGTCCACGCCGTCAAGCACATGCGCCAGATTGTGCAGGAGATGAGAATCCTCACCGTCCTCAGCGAAGAAGAACTCTACGCCAAAGCCAAAGAGCACCAGGCACCCTACGAGCTCATCAAAATGGTCGCCAAGGAAGGCAAGCTGCCCGTTCCGAATTTCAGCGCGGGAGGAATCGCCACTCCCGCCGACGCGAGCCTCGTCATGCAGCTCGGAGCCGAAGCCGTGTTTGTCGGCTCTGGAATTTTCATGGGAGCGCGCACGTCGTGTACGCATTCTGTAGAGAAGCATCCCTTCGATGAGACTTGTGCATTTGCTCCCCCAGAGCAGGCCGCCAAGCGCGCCCGCGCGATTGTACTCGCCGCTACGCACTATCAGGACCCTAAAGTATTACTTGAAGTCAGCGAAGACCTAGGCAGAGCGATGAAAGGCCTCGCCGTCAGCGCCCTCGACGAAGCGCAGATGCTGCAAACGCGGGGCTGGTAGCATTTAGCGGGCTGCCCCATCCTTCGCGCCTTTCGAAGGGTGGGAACAACCCAGCCGAAGGGGTTTCCCGCAGAGTGAACCCGTAATCGACCCGAAGCGCCTAATCCTTCACGCAGCGCCCGGTCGGTGGCCCGCACGATACAATACCCACCCTATGCCGACTTGGACGACCCGCCTGGGACTCACCCGGGACGCTCTCATCATCTCTGCCCGCACGGCCATCGCCACGGTCGTCTCTTTACTCGTGGCGCGCATCCTCAAGCTGCCAGAGTTCTACTGGGCTCCCATTTCCACGGTTGTGATTTTGCTCTCCACCATCGATCCCCTGACGCTGGCCTGGCAGCGCTTTGCGGGCACGGCCTTGGGCGCGGCGCTCGGGGCGCTCATCGCGACATGTGCACACCCCAACTGGCTGATCTACGGCTTCGGCATCTTTCTCTGTGGAATTCTCAGTTCGATCCTGCGTCTTAAATCAGCCTACCGCTTCGCGGCGATCGCCTTCAGCATCGTGCTGCTCATTACCCACGACCGGCCGCCGTGGATCGTTGGCCTTCACCGCTTCATCGAAGTCTCGGTAGGAATCGCCGTCGCCTTGCTAGTAACCGTGCTGTGGCCAGCACCCACGGCCTAACCATGGTCACCTCGCCGGTGGTAAAATAACCTTATGCCTCACCGGGGTTCTGCAATGGCGTTCTTCTGTGCGTTTTTGTTTGTTGGACTTTTGCTCTCGTCGGTGCCGGCTGCCCGGGCACAAAGCCCGCAAGTCCAAACTAATACTCCGGACACGTCCCGCACGGATCTCCACCCCGTTCTCGTCGAGCTATTCACCTCGGAAGGCTGCTCCACCTGTCCTCCGGCGGACGCTCTGCTCGCAAAGATCGACGCCGGCCAGCCCATCGCCGGCGCCCAACTCATCGTCCTCAGCGAGCACGTCGACTACTGGGACCACGATGGCTGGAAAGACCCCAACTCCTCGGCTCAGCTGACCGAGCGCCAGAATTCCTATGAACAGGTTCTGAAGCGCGAATCCCCGTTCACTCCTCAGCTCATCGTGGATGGAACCACCTCGCCGCACATCAACGATCCAGGGGGCATCGGGGACGCCCTGAGGAAAGCTGCGGCCGCACCTAAGATTCCAGTACGGATCGGCGAGGTGGCCGTCGATCCCGGAATTCCGGCCGTCCTGCGTGTACATGTCGAAACCGACGCCGACTCTGACTCGCGCAGCGCAGACGTTTTCGTCGCTGTCGCTTTCAATCGCGTCGAGTCGCAAGTCCTGAAGGGAGAGAATGGAGGCAAGCACCTGGTGCACGTGGCCGTCGTGAACCAACTCATAAAGATCGGAAAACTCCCGAAGGGAAAGAGCTTCAGCGCCGATGTTCGCGTGAAACTCACCCCCGGCACGGATCCCAAAAACCTCCGGCTGATTGCTTTTGTGCAGGAGCCCGGCCCCGGCAAATTGCTGGGAGCGGCCTTGCATCTGCTGCAAACTGAAACCTCCCAGCACAGTCAGAATTTGCTTCATCCTTAATTCCGCAAAACAGAACGCCCCATATCTTCACGTCATGGTCCCTACGCATCCGTCCATCCGTTAGAATTAATCGCAGAGATGAGACCAGACGGGGATTCGGATCATGAGTCGCTCTGTGTCCTCCGCGCTCTCTGTGTTTCGGATTGAGCGGGCTGCCCCACCCTGCGCGCCTTTCGAAGGGTGGGAACATCGCAGCCGAAGGAGATCCCGCCATCGCTTCCGCCCTGTGATAACTTAACCTCGAGATGCGCTTGCCCGCTTTGTTCGCGCTCTACGCGATATCGACGGCCGCCGCTATCGCGTCCCCGTACGCCATTCACACCGTCGAGATGATGCGGCGAAAGAGCATGCCAGTGAACTCCGAGGCCCCGCTCGAGCCGGCTCCGGCGGCGCATACCGCCATGGGTCCGCCGCACGAATCCCTTGTCTGCACGGCAGGCAACGGAGCTGAGTATTACAAATCAAACCTGTTTACCGGCGGAGTCTCGGTCGGCAACGTTACAGGCGACCGCCGCAGCTTTATCCCTGACGTCGTAGTGCAGTCGTGTGCCTTGGGCAACGACGGAACCTTGTACTTGGTCGGCACGAGCGATAATCAGAACTGGCTTCGCGCTTACAGTCAAACCGGACAACTGGAAAGGTCGAGCGCAAGGGATGAGTATTGCAGCCCGCCCGCACTTTCGCGGAATGGAACGATCTACCTGATCTGCATGCCCCACTCGGGCAACACCACACTTGTTGCCTATGATCCCGAGTTCCGCGTGCAATGGACATTCCCAACCGGCGGCTTCGAGTGGAATCCAGTACCACCGGCCATTGGTCCGGACGGAACCGTGTACGTCTACTCCGGAGTGCAATCGGCTCCGGCAATTATTGCCATTGCAGCACAGGGACAGAAACTTTGGAGCGCTCCGGTTCCGGCAAAGGTCAGCCAACTGGCTGTAACCGACGACGGCACGGTGCTGGTCAATGTGCCGGCGGGACATGCAATTGCGTTCGATGCCCAGGGTCGCCAGCTTTGGAGTTTCTATTCCGGTGCACGAGTCCTCAACGGCGGGATTGCGGTTGCGGGAGACGGCACGGTGTATTTCGCCGCAGGCTTTCTTTACGCCCTGGACAAGAGCGGCAAGCCGAAGTGGAATTTCAAATCGGAGCTGACCTACACCCAGGGCGACTGTTTCGATGGGGATCTGGTAATTGCCGACGACGGCACCGTCTATGCCCGCTCCTACTACAACCAGTTGTATGCAGTTACTCCGGATGGACGCAAGAAGTGGGCGGTGACCAGTTCGTCGCCCGCTCTTCCGGGCCTGATGCTCAGCAGCGACGGCAGTTTGCGAACCCAATCCGCATGGTATTCCGTACCCGGCGGACTCGCAACGCACGGTTGGCCTTCTTCGGATCACGATCCTCGGAACACCCGATCTCAGGAGGAGCAGTGAAAGCCACATCTTCGCCGCTGCAGATTGGTGTGGGAGTCGTCCTCGGAATTCTGCTCCAACCAGTATCACTAATGATCGTGGCGGGTTATATCGTAGCGACAACCAGGCCCGGCAGCGAGGCGCGCGGATGGGGCCTGATGGGAGCCTCGCTCCTCTATTTCACCTACTTCGGAATGGCGCAAGTTCTTACCATCCTCCCTGCCGCCCTGCTCCTGCTGCCAACCGGAAAACACGGCGTGGTCCGCGGACTCCTGGTTGTGGGGACAATTCTGGCTCTGGCGAACATTGCAGTCCTGATCTCTTTATACGCACAGGGCCGCACTGCACTTTTCTGAAGCACACGATTTGGACCGCCCGCTGAGGGCGAGCACTTTACCTATTCGCGAAATTCTTCAGGGACAGGTGGCACATCCTGCGCGCCTTTTCGAAGAGTGGGATTGTTCGAAGCTCGAAGCGTAGGCGGGGTTGAGCACCCGTCCTACTTCCGCCGTGGCGATCGCCTGCGGCGAAAACCGCGATGGGCATTCATCACGAAAACAATCACGCTCAGTCCGGCGATCGCGCTCAGAGCCTCGGGGCCAGGTAGGGTTGTCATGCGCATCATCACGGATTGCTCCCATTGCCATATCACCAGAATGACTCCGAAAATCGTCACCACAAAATGCACCCGGCTCAGTGAATCGTCGAATTCAATGCCCCAGGTTTCGATAAACATTTTATAGAGCCTGGAGTACAAGCCAAATGGGATTGCCGCCACTAGCACCAGCCATCCGAAGCGCATCAAGTGCATTTCGCCTCCGAGCGGCACCTGAATCTCAACCGAGGGAGCATTGAAAATGATGGAGCAAATCCCACCTGCAGCGAGCACTGCTGCTGCAATGGAAAACTGCTTGACCGGCGATTTCGGCCAGCCAAAATTGTCCGCGCCGCGCCCTGCTTCACTGCGGGGAATCGGAGGAGAAACGATCCCACTAATTTCGTCGCTCGCAAAGGCTTGTATGACATTCCAGACGAACACAAACTCTCCCACTATTCCGACGGCGAACAAGAGGTCATCGGTGAGGTCTGCAATCTGCAGAGGCCAAAATGTACCCGCAACCCCTGCCAGTATGAGCACGGAACTGCCCAGGCTTTGCCAACGTGCCAAACCATCTTCGAGTTTGCAGGTTGTGAACCGACGCACCAGATAGTGCTCAAGGTAGAAGAGCACAAAGATAAGAAATGCAATGCCGAGATACACGACCAAATCCCGCATGTGCGCGAAGAGTGCAGACTGAGAACCAGGATGGCTGGCGACGTAAATGGCGGAACACCCGCTACCCAATAGACAGCCGAGCGCCGGGATTCTGAAGCGCGTTTCGGGAAAGAGATTCCTTTCCACCAAGTATTTCCGTACGGTTGTTGTTAGCTGCGTCTTCATATCTCGCAAATCCTTGAATATCGGTGCCTGCGGCTCCTTACATTGTCAGGGAAGCCCAAACGAAGTCTCTGGGCAAAACGCGGGTTGGTTCTTACGAAGGTAATGGAGGAAGTAATGCACTAGCCTCGACGGCGGTGGTCCAGCCTGACCCGCACCCTCACTTACCATCCTTCGACACTGCGTAGAGCAGAATATCCGCTAAAATCAATGCAGTCCGACGTCTTGGTTGGCAACTGCTCTTAGCTTGTCCGGAGCGAAGCAAAGAGACGAAAGACCGAATTCCTATGACCATCGGTGTCCTGGCCTTGCAGGGTGACTTCGACGCCCACCGCCGCCGGCTTGAAGAGCTGGGCGCCGAAGTTGTGCTCGTCAAAAAGCCCGAGCAACTTGACCACATCGACGGCCTCGTCATCCCCGGAGGCGAATCCGGCACCTTCCTCAAGCTCCTCGGCGACGCCGGATTCGAGAAGCTCCGGCAGTTCGTCAAGGTGAAGCCGACCTTCGGCACCTGCGCCGGCGCAATTCTTCTCGCCACCGAAGTCGAAAACCCTTCTCAGGCTGGCCTCGGCGCCCTCAACATCCGCGTCCGTCGTAACGCCTACGGGCGCCAGATTGACAGCTCCATCCGCGAGGGCGAGATGCTGGTGCGCCACCGGTCGGGCGATCCGCATGACGCCGCTCTCCGCGAATCTCCGCTCGAAATGGTTTTTATCCGCGCCCCCAAGATCGTCCACGTCGGAGAAGGCGTTGAAATCCTTGCCACCGAAGGCAGCGACCCGGTCGTCGTTCGGCAGGGACGAGCCATGGCCGCCACTTTCCACCCCGAGCTTTCCCCCGACATTCGTGTCCACCGGGCATTTCTCGATCTTGTGCGGAATGGCGTACCCTAGGTTTGCGGTAAGACTGGCCCTTGCGCCTGATTTTGGGCGGCGCAGCGCTTCAGCGCTGCCATAGCTGGCTTATTTTCAATGCCGGCTTTAGCCGCGGAGGTCAGACTGCCAGACACAAAGACCTTTTCCGCAGCCTGCAAGGCCAATTCTGGGTTAGGGTCGTCACAATCTGAGGTCATCCCCCATGTGCCGAAACATCAAAACTCTTTTCAACTTCGATCCCCCGGTCACCGACGAAGAAGTTCGCGCCGCTTCGCTCCAGTTCGTGCGCAAGATCAGCGGCTTCAATAAACCCTCCAAGGCCAACGAGGCCGCCTTCCTCTCGGCCGTGGACGAAGTCGCCGCCGTCGCCTCCCGCCTGCTTCGCTCGCTCGAAACCAGCGCGACTCCCCGAAATCGCGAGGAGGAAGCCGCCAAGGCCAAAGCCCGCGCTGCTGCCCGCTTCGGCGACTAAGTCAGGGGCTGAAGAAAGTGCTGGGTGCCCCACTCTAACCTCGCGTACTTTGCGAGGTCAGAGTGGGAACTTCGCATGAAAAAAGTGCTTGACATCCTCCATCATGTAACTGTATGGTTACAGATAATGCGTCACCGTTCGGTTACATATTCACCCCCGCGCATCTCATCCGCCCGCGCCACCGAGGCCACCTTCCAGGCCCTTGCCGATCCCACCCGCCGCGCCGTCCTCGATCTTCTGCGCTGCGGCAGCCGGCCCGCCGGGCAGATCGCCAGCGCCTTTACGGTCTCCCGTCCCGCTATCTCCAAGCACCTGCGCCTGCTGCGCCGCGCGCATCTGGTCCGCGAGCAGCGCCAGGGCCGCCACCGCGTCTACCAGCTCAACCCCGAACCTCTGCGCGCGGTTGATTCCTGGATCGACCAGTACCGCAGCTTCTGGAGCGCCAGTCTGTCGAACCTGAAAGCTTTTGTCGAAGCCGAGCACGCCCGGGAAGCGCACTCTGCTCCCCGCAAACCGAGATGAAACTCATGCCCAGTATGAAGAGAGAGGAAAATACCATGACGAAATCGCTTCGAGTCGTAACGCTGATCGTTCTCGCCGCCTTGGCCGCAACCTCCGCCTTCGCACAAACCGACGCCCAGAAGGCCTTCAATTCCATCAAGAACATGCCCGGCATATGGGAAGGCAAAATGTCGAACGGGCAGGTCGCCCAAGTCAGCTTCAAGGTCACCGCCGGTGGATCGGCCGTGATGAGTGAGATCTTGGGCAAGGAGGACATGATTACCATGTTCCACCTCGACGGACCCCAGCGTCTGCTCATGACCCATTACTGTGGCGCCGGCAACCAGCCGCGCATGCAGGCCAGCCTTTCGCCTGACGGCAAGACCATCAGCTTCAATTTCATCGACGCCACCAATCTCGCCACGCCCGACGCCGGTCACATGCAGCGCATGGTGCTGACCTTGCTCGACGAAAATCACCACACCGAGGAGTGGACGTTCCTCGACCATGGCAAGGAGACGAAGGAAGTATTCGATCTGCACCGCCAGATGTGATGTCCCCATCGGCAAGGGCATCTCGGGTGTAGCGCAACCGAACGCAAGGAGAAACTCTATGTCCACAGCCGTCGTTACTCCGGACCAGCAGGCCGTCGTCAGCGAAGTCGAAATCGCCGCACCGCCCGAACGCGTCTTCCAGGCACTGACTCATCCTGACCAGCTTGTGCGCTGGTGGACCAGCGACGTCTGCAAGGCGGAGCTATGGGAATTTGAGGCCCGCCCCGGCGGTCGCTGGCATTCCCGCATGAGGTCGGAAACGCTATCGATTAACGGCACCAATGTATTCGAGGCCAACGGAGAGATTCTCGAGATCGATCCGCCACGGCTGTTGGCTTACACCTGGATCACAAACTGGTCTCCGCCCGCGACCCCTTATTCTGTCGTGCGTTGGGAACTGCTGCCCTCAGGCAGCGGCACAAAAGTCAAAATGACCCACAGCGGCCTCACTCCCGAACTAGCCAAGGATTACAGCGGCGGCTGGCCGGACGTGGTTGGACACCTCAAGAACTTCGCGGAGAATTAACGCGAGACCCTATTCGGAGACTCTATGCCTCAAGCAACGGTTACTCCTGATCAGGACTCCGTCGTCAGCGAGATTCAAATTGCCGCGCCTCCCGCACGCATCTTCCAGGCCCTGACCGACGCCGCCCAGCTCAGGCAGTGGTTCACCGACCCGTCCTGCCCTATTCATCTCTGGGAAATGGATGCCCGCCTCGGTGGTCGCTACCGCTACAACACGGAAGCAGGCGCGGCCGTGGTGAACAACGTCAGGGAGTTCGAATGTCACGGAGAGATCGTCGAATTCGATCCACCGCGCCTTCTCGTCTACACCTGGTTCGGAAACTGGCACGACGACACCTCGCGCCGCACCGTCGTCCGCTGGGAACTCACTCCCCAGGCCGGGGGCACGCACGTGAAAGTCACCCACAGCGGCCTCGCCAACTTGCCTATCGCGCGCAAGGATTACAGCAGCGGCTGGGTCGGAGTGCTCGAAATGCTGAAGAAGTTCACAGAAAAAGGCAGTGGCTAGTGATCAGTGCTCAGTGGCCAGTCAGTAATCGGTGAGAAGCCGGGTGCTCCGTCCTAACGTCGCGTTTCTTGCGGCGCTAGGGTGGGGATTTTCCGCGCTATACTTGCTCTATGTCTGGGGTTGCGCAAAACGGTGCGCGGAAGACTTTCTACCTGGAAACCTTCGGCTGCCAGATGAACGTTCACGACTCGGAAAAAGTCGTCGGCACGCTCCTCGAGCAGGGATACCGCCAGGTGGAAACCGTCGAGCAGGCCGACCTGATTCTCTACAACACCTGCTCCATCCGCGACAAGGCCGAGCAGAAGGTCTTTCACCGCCTCGCCGATTACAAAAAGCTGCAGGCCGAGGGCAAGCGCTTCGGCGTGCTCGGCTGCGTCGCGCAGCAGGAGGGCGAAAAGATTTTCGAGCGGGCTCCGCATGTCTCGCTAGTGTGCGGCTCGGCCTCGTACCGCAAGCTGCCCGAGATGCTGGCGCGGTTGGAGGCGTCCGAGTTATCAGACCAGTCCTTCGCCCAGGTCTCCCAAAACCGGGGAGACGTGGGGCACCCCACAATTGCAACTCCCCGGGGCTCGCGACTCGGAACTCGGGACTCGCAACTCGTTCGCATCACCGGCCTCGACGACCGCCAGACCGACCAGTGTTTCGAGACCGAGTTCACCGCCCGCAACAACCCGCACCGCGGATATATCACCATCATCGAGGGCTGCGACAAGTTCTGCGCCTATTGCGTCGTGCCCTTCACCCGCGGCAAGGAGCGCAGCCGAACCTCGGACTCAGTTCTCGCCGAAGCCCGCCAGATGGCCGATCTCGGCTACAGCGAAATTCAGTTGCTCGGCCAGAACGTGAATTCGTACAAAGATCCGGCAGGGAAGCCGGCTTCCAGAAAAAGCTTCGCCGAATTGCTGGCCGCCGTGGGCGAAGTTCCCGGCATCAAGCGGGTGCGTTTCACCACCTCTCACCCACGGGATTTTGGCCGGGATATCGTGGCCGCCATTGATGCCGTACCCACTCTCTGCGATCACGTCCATCTGCCGGTGCAGAGCGGCTCGACGCGCGTGCTCAACGCCATGCAGCGCCTCTACACTCGTGACCAATACCTCGAGCGCATCGCCTGGATGCGCGCCGCCCGCCGCGAGATCGCCATCACCACTGACGTCATCGTCGGCTTCCCGGGCGAGACGGAAGCGGAATTTGAGGAAACCCTGACCTTGCTCGATGAGGTCGGTTTCGACGGCATCTTCTCGTTCAAGTATTCGCCCCGGCCCAACACGCCCGCTCTCAGCCTCGAAGACGCCATCCCCGATGGCGAAAAAGCGCGGCGCCTGGAAGTTTTGATGACACGACAGAAGGAGATTCAGATCACGAAGCACAGCCGGTTCTTAGGAGCAACAGGTGAAGTAATGGTCGAAGCTTATAACCAGCCTCGCGGCCAGTGGGTCGGCCGCACCTCGCAGAACAAGATCGTGAACTTTACCGCCTCGGCCAGCACAGGCCCGAACGTCGGAGCTTATGCCCAGGTGGTCGTCACCGCCTGCTTCCCGAACAGCTTGGCCGGCGAATTGATGGTATAAGAGGGAAATCATCGGCGCGAGGGATGGGATCGGAGAAGGCGATGGAAATTGAAATGACAATTCGTGGTCTGCTCATGGATCCAGTGACGAATTCGCCCATCGTCATCCTGAAGGATGTCGCCGGGGACACGGTGCTGCCGATCTGGGTGGGGGTGTATGAAGCCAACGCGATTGCGCTGGAAATGGAGAAGGTCTCGACCCCGCGGCCGATGACGCATGACCTGATCAAGAACGTGTTGACGGGTTTGGAGACGCAGGTCCACAAAGTGGTGGTGACTGAGCTGCGCGAGGACACGTTTTATGCCGTGATCTGGCTGGAGCGGGGCGGCGAGGTGATCAGCATTGACTCGCGGCCATCGGATGCGCTGGCGCTGGCCTTGCGCGTGGATTGTCCGATCTTCGTCGACGATCTGGTGCTGAAGAGTTCGAAGCTTGCCGCCAACCTGTCGGATAAGACCACGAGCGAGGAACTGCGCAAGTGGCTGGACGGGTTGAACGACGAGGATCTGGGGAAGTACAAGATGTAGGTTCGCGGGTTGGTTTTTCGAGGCTCACCACCACCATCATCAGCGGCCATCGGCTGGCGGCTTTGTTAGTTTACATAATACCTGTTATCGGACATTGAGTCAGGGCTGCCCCCTCGCAAGCTCTCGATCTCCTAGCCCTGTTTCGGGAAGAAGCGGACCCCGTCTCCATCTTAGAACTACCATTTCCTTTTCGTCTCTGTTTCCTCTGGGCCTAGAATCGGACGAGTGCTTTCGCGTGCTCGCAGCATTTCAAGGGAGGAATCCATGAAGCAATTTGCCGCTTTCGTTCTTTGCCTGTTCTTTATGTCAACCGCCGGCTCTGCGCAGAATGAGCAGACCAAGGATCAGCCGGCCGGTCCCCATTGTCCGAAGCAGGCGTGCATGGCTGCCCTGAAGGATTACAAAGGCCCTGCCAAGGCGTGCCACGCGTCCTACGCCCGAGTCGAAGGCCAAACTGATGAAGTTTGGCTGGTGGCCATCGATACCGGCTCCGGCACCGAATATCGGGGAGTGGACGTCAAGACCGGCGAGGTGCTGCCCAAAGTGGATCCCGCGACAGCGAAGCGTTGCGGGCCGCGGCCCTTCAATTGCCCGGATTGGGTGTACGCGCCCTGCCCGGAATAAGGCCGAAATCCATGCCTGGGTGAGTGCGGACTAAAGGCTCTCGTGGGCGGGGGCACCCGCGCCACACAGCACGATCCCGGGATGGAAAAGCGTTCCGGCGACGCGGGTAGCGATGGCGATCAGTTCCCTTTGCCCGTAGAAAACTTTGACCTGGCGGGCGCGGGAGAGTTCGGGCAGATTTACGGTGCGCCCGCTGCGGATACGGGCGGCGTTGGCTTCGTCAGCGGTGACCGAGGGAATCTGCGGCAGCAGCTTGCGGGGATGGAAGAAAAGCGCTTCTAAATCTGGAGTGGCCGCAGCACGAGGTCCCTCCGCTCCGCTTCCCTTTCCCTGCGGGAAAGCGAAGCTCCGGTTGGGATGACAGAGATTTGCTAACTCGTCCAGCGTATGGGCGTCGTCGAGGCGGAACTCGGCCACGGCGGTGCGCCGCAGCGATTGCAGATGAGCGCCGCATGCGAGGCGCTGCCCCATGTCGTGAGCCACGGAGCGCATATAGGTTCCTGAGGCGACGCGGGCGCGAAAATGGGCACGGTCGCCTTCGACGCCCAGAATCTCAAACTCCTTGATCTCAACTTTCACCGGTGTCAGGACCACTTCCTTGTGCTTGCGGGCCAGCTTGTAGGCGGGAACGCCGTGAATCTTCTTGGCGGAAAACGGCGGCGGCATCTGCTCGATCATGCCGCGGAAGTGCGCGGCCAGGGCCTCGACGTCCTCGGCTCGCAGCACAACCGGTTGGGGTGCGCTGGTTGGTTCGCCCTCGGCGTCGTAAGTGTCAGTGGAGAATCCAAAACGCACCGTGCCTTCGTAGGTTTTCTCGGCGCTGGTGTAGAACTGCGCCAGGCGGGTGAGGCTGCCCGTGACCAGCGGGAGAACACCCGTGGCCATGGGATCGAGCGTTCCAAGATGCCCGACGGAACGCTGCCCGAGAATGCGGCGGACGCGGTTGACCACGTCGTGCGAGGTCAATCCCGCGGGCTTGTCAACAATCAGGACACCATTCATGAGAGGATTTGGTAAGTTGGTAATTGGGTAATTTTCGGACTCATTGTCGGGCGAGCCATTGCTGACGGGCTTGACTGCGCAATTGCCAAAGGGCTAGATTACCAAACTTTCCGATGATCATCCCCGTCCCTCTCCGCGATGACCAGCCCCGATATAGCACTCCCTATGTAAATGCATTCTTGATTGCGCTAAATGTTCTGATTTTCCTGTTTGAGTTGTCGCTCGGGCGGTCTGATTTGAAGGTCCTCTTCGATCATTTTGCGCTGGTTCCGCAAAACATCACGGCACTGCTCACGGGAACCTGGCACCACAGCATCCAGCAAGCCGTGTTTCCGCTGTTTAGCGCGATGTTTCTACACGAGGGTTGGGCGCACGTGCTCAGCAATATGTTGTTCCTTTATATCTTTGGGGACAACGTTGAAGATTACCTTGGACATTTCAGCTATCTCTCGTTCTATCTGATCTCCGGATTGCTTGCCGATGCCGCGCAAATCGCGGTCTACCCTCATTCACATATTGGAATGGTTGGGGCGAGTGGCGCAATCGCGGGAGTGCTCGGCGCGTATTTTGTAGTATTTCCCAGGGCGCGCGTCTTGACCTGGTTCTTCTTTGTGTTCTTCTTTTATGTCCCTGCCTGGCTCATCCTGGGCTACTGGTTTGTGCTGCAGTTTCTCCAGGGAGCCGACGCCTTGGCGGTCGCACGCCTGCACCGCGATATTGGCGGCGTGGCGGTGTGGGCACACGTGGGCGGCTTCATCGCCGGGATAGTGATGATCAAGCTGTTCCCTGAGCGGCGGCGAAGATATCCGTACGCGTACCGGTAGGACTTTCCACATCCGGCCAAAGAACGCGCGAGAAATGGAGCGCGCCAGCCTGGGTCTGACTTAGAGCGAAAACTGAGTTTTCAGACCAGCGTCACGACCAAGGACAACATCAACAGCAAGACCAAAGGCAGCGGACAGGAGTGTCCGCTCCACATGGGCTATTTTTTCGGGCGCGACTCCGGTGGAACTAGGCCAGCGACCCGGTAGTAGACCACGAGCTGGCCGTAGTGCTCACCACAATGCTCGATGAAGCCGTAGGCAAGATCGCTGATTCTTACCTGCTGATGGGCAAAGGGATCGACGACGAGCTCAGACATGCCCTTGTCTCCCCTTGACTGGATCGCGGCAGCGCCGTCGGCAAAAGATTTCTTGACGAAGGCAACCACGTCGGCTTTGGTCTTGTACCGATCGCGCTTGGGGTTCTCCTCGACCGGACCTTGCTGCCCTGTGACCAAATTGGTGAAATAGTAGTTCGCTCCGGCGGCGTGCAGCAGTTGCTGGGCGAAGGTGCGCTGCTCTGGGTTGGGCTTCATGTCGTACTTGTCTTCCGGAAAGTCTTCGGCCATGGCGATGAGCTTGCGGCCGATGTCATTCCAGTTATCGAGCACGACCTTGGACGGAGGGTCGGCAGGCTTGACGGCGGTGTCTTTCTTCATGGTGTCCTGGGCAGAAGCGGGCATGGCCAGGACGGCGGCGAGAACGGCAGCGAGTACAAATGGGACCTTCGTCATAGGATTTCCTCCGGGAATGTTGCGGTGGACATTGTAGTTGGACTCGCCACAGATGGGAAGGAGAGCGCGTTACAGCGTTCCCGCGCTGGGCCGAATCTCGAGCATCTCGACCGTGGTATTGGCGGGAAGCAGAATGGAGTCCACAACCGCGCGGGCCACGGTTTCCGGCGACATCATTTTGCGGCGTGGAGCCTCAGGCCAGAGTGTCTTCCAGATGTCGGTGTCCGCAGCACCGGGCAGTACTCCGATCACCCGAATCCCTCGCGGCCGCAGTTCTTCGCGCAGCGTGTTGGTGAGCCCGAGGGCGCCGTGCTTGGAGGCGTTGTAGGCGGCGGAGCCGGCGAAGACGCGGTTGGCGGCGACGGAGAGATTATTCACGATGGTGCCCCCGCGCTTCATGATGGCCAGAGCAGCCTGGGTGACGAGTAACATGCCGTCGAGGTTGGTTTCGAGGACATCTTTCCAGACGGGGAACGGAAGTTTTTCAACGGGAAGGTTGGCGTGAGCAATGCCGGCGTTGTTGATAACAATGTCGAGGCGGCGGAACTGGCGTCGGATGGCGCGGAAGAGTGCGTCAACCGAATGGGGATCGCGGACGTCCGAGGGATGGCTCAGGATACGAATCTTGGCGCCCCTTGTTTTTCCGGGGCGCGCCAGTTCCCTGCTGACGCGGTTGAGCGCTGCCTGGTCGCGTCCTGTGACGATTATCTCGCAGCCTTCGGCAGCGAGAGCGCGGGCGATGGCCAGTCCGATGCCACGAGTGGCGCCGGTAACGAGAGCAACCTGACCGCGCAGGCTACGGCCCGCTGTATTTCGCGACCTTGAAGTATTACTTGAAGTGTGTCGTGGCAAGCGATTCGTCTCAGCCCGGAGATGATCTCAAAGGCGAGTCTCATCTTACCGCATTCGGTCACACGCCATTGGCGCGCTGGCGAATCAGCGAAAGGAATTCCGAGCGCGTCTCTTCCTCCTGGCGGAAACAGCCCAGCATGGAGGAAGTGACCGCGGCAGAGTGCTGCTTTTCTACGCCGCGCATCATCATGCAAAGATGGCGAGCCTCGATGACCACGCCGACTCCCTGCGGCTCGATGACTTTCTGAATGGTCTCGGCGATCTGGGTGGTGAGGCGCTCCTGAATCTGCAGCCGGCGCGAGAAAAGCTCGATCAAACGTGGAATCTTGCTCAGCCCGATCACCCGACCGTTGGGGATGTACGCGACATGCACTTTGCCGAAGAAAGGCAGCATGTGGTGCTCGCACAGGCTGAACATCTCGATATCTTTGACGATCACCATCTCGTCGTAGCTGACGGTGAAGAGCGCGCCTTTGAGCAGCGCTTCGGGATCTTCCTGATAACCCTTGGTGAGGAATTCCAGCGCCTTGCGGACGCGCTCGGGCGTTGCGGTAAGCCCCTCGCGCCGGGGATCTTCGCCCAGGCGGACGAGCATTTCGCGGACGAGGTCTTCGAAGCGGGCACCGGTGAGGGTCGGGGATTCTTTGGTTTCCAGAGGAGTCGATTTCATAGAAATTTGGTAATTGGGTAATTCAGTAATTTAGTAATTTAGTAATTTGATCCGCCATGGGGGTCCTCATTGCCTCATTCCGTCCTCGCTACCTCCAGCGTACTCGAATGAGTTCATCATAGTCTCTTCGAGTCTCACTCTGTCCAGATGCGCCTGAGCAAAGCCGCGCTGCAATATTTCGAAGATCGCGACACAGAGATTTTCCGTGGTAGGCACGGTTTTGGCGAATTCTTGCACCGTATTCAAATTCTCGAGATGGTAGCGGGAGAGCACTTCCCTTTCCACAACGCCGTCGAGATCGCTGAGGTTGCAAACCATGCCAGTGCGCTCATCGACCGGGCCGCTGACCGTGACCTCGAGGGTGTAGTTATGGCCGTGGCCGTAAGGATTATTGCACTTGCCGTACGTGGCGCGGTTCTCGTCGGCAGACATTTGTTCACTGTTCAGCCGGTGTGAGGCTGAGAAGGGGTAACGGCGAGTGAGATGGGCCTTCATGAAAATTGTCGATTTGCGATTGTCGATTTGCGATTGATGATAGCCATTGCGTGTACGCGAGAGCCTTCTTTCAATCGAAAATCGGCAATCGCAAATCGCGATTTTTATTCCTCCCCGTAATAGTCCACGAACAAGTCCGGCGTCTCGTAAACCCGGACGCGGTGCAGGCGGGCCTGTTGCAGCTTGCTCTCCAGGCGTTGCCAGATGGCGATAGCCAAGTTCTCCGTCGTCGGAACGCGGGTGAAGAACTCGGGGACTTCCTTGTTCAGGAAACGATGATCCATGGCATCGAGAACTTCGTGGTGCATGACGGCTTTGAGTTGCTTGAGATCGACGACGAATCCGGAGCGAGGATCGACCTCGCCCTTGACCGTGACTTCGAGCGTGTAGTTGTGGCCGTGGCCGTTGGGGTTGTTGCACTTGCCGAAGACGCGGCGGTTCTCCTCGGGCGTGAAGTCCGGGTTGTGATAGTAGTGCGAAGCGGAGAATTCGGCTTTGCGCGTGAGATAAACCATTCCTATCCTCATTGTCACTGACGATTCATAGCCAAGTCACTGGGGAGTTCGAGCGAATATGGAGGAATCTGCTGCCATTTTGGAGAGTCCGTTTTTTCTCCCTCGGGACAAAAAGTCTTGTTGGGCGCAAACACGATGATCTTGTACACATAGCGCTTGTGCTGCGCCGGATAGTAGGCGAGGGCGAACGCGATGCCGTTCTTCTTGTCGAGCCAGAAGACGAGCGGACGATCGCCCAGGGCCGGGGTGGGAGCAGTCAGCAGAGCGTAGGCGAGAAGATCTTTGTAGGCGCCCTTAACCTTTTCCGGCGGATCGAAGGTGGTGATGCCCTCGGCGGTATGGAAGCGAGTTGTAGAGGACTCGATCTGGAACACCTTGTCCTTCTTGAGGTGGATGGTCAAGTCGCCCCGGCCGTTTCGGTTGTCCGTGTCCACCCAATAGAGGGTCGTGCCGCACTTATCTTCCCATTCCTGATCCTCATCCTTTCTCGGGAACAACTGCAACGCGCGGTCCCGCGTGTCGCCGAGCTTGAGAGGTCCGACGCTCAAACCCGGTTCGATGAGGGTCTGGAACGCGGGAGAGTTGGGCCCGCCCGAGTTCTGCCCAGTTTGAGCGAGTGGCTGTGTTTCGGGGATCGCAAATTGCCGTGCGCCGGCGCCCGCTAGTGCGACCGCCAATAGCACCGCCGCCAAAATCAGCAGGACGGGAGTCTTCATGAGAGTCTCCCGGCTGTGGTGGGAGTGCTGTGGTCAGGCATCGGGTTCATGGAGTGATCTGCGCTGCCATAGGTGCGGCCCTTCCAGCCGACTTTGCCTTGGGCGTGCGCTCGCTTGGAGCGCAGCAGCAGGTACGCGAAGACTGGGAGACCGAACAGTGCGAGCAGATTCGATCTCCACGGAAAATGAGCCTTGCGCAAAAGGGATAACAAATACAAGACCATATACAAGAAGCTTGCGCCGCTTAGTACGGCAGGACTGATCGTAAGAAACAGATGAAGCTTGCCCCCCAGCAGCAAACGTAGCATTGTCCAGCCAGTTCCGACGGTGACAACGAAGACGACAACCTGTTGAATAGCAAGTTCACACGGGTTCGGAAACAGCAATGCCAGATTCTTCGTCCAGCCTTCGCACAGTTGACGAAAGTCGCGGTACATCCTTGTGCGGACGACGTCGGCGCCGTAGCGAAAGCGAATCTTCCGGCCGGAAGCTTTCACGGCGCGGGCCAGCGCGACGTCTTCGAGGATCTCGCTGGCAATCGCGGCGTGTCCGCCAACCGCGTCGTACACCTCGCGACGGATGAGGATATATTGCCCGTTGGCGGCCGCGACGGGCGAAGCGGGATCGCTGACCTTCTTGGGCGGATATTGCCGCGCCAGTTCAGCAAAGATCACCGGCAGCGTCGCCATCTCCCAGAAACTGACTGCGATTTGTTCCGGTGAATACGAAAGCATGTCGGCGCCGTTCCCCAGCGCCTCGGCCAGTGCCCGCGCAAGCGATCCGGGCAGGTGCACGGTGTCGGCGTCGGTGAACAGAAGCCATGCGCCGCGGGCCGTACGCGCTCCGGTCGAGACGGCGTTGTTCTTGCCGGTCCAGCCCTCGGGAAGCGGGCCGGCCTCGATCACACGGACTTTGTCTGCATTTACGGCGGCGAAGGAGGCGGCGATCTCGCGCGTCCGATCGGTCGAGTGATCGTCCACGACGATAATCTCGAAGGCCGTGCCGCTTTGCGTGACCAGCGATTCGAGACACGTGCCCAGGCAGGCTTCTTCATTGCGCGCCGGAATGATGACCGACACCGTCGGCTGCCCCGTGATTGTTTCCGTCGCGGCCATACGTCGAATCTATTATTATAACTAGGTGCGACGCCTTACTTACTCGATCGCCATTCTCGTTGGCTGCGCTGGGTTGCTCGCCCTTTCTGCCTGCTACAGCGGAACCCGGCCGCCGCGCATCGGCTCGAACGCTCCCGATTTCACGGTGCAGGATGCGCAGACCAAAGTCACGCTCAGCCAGTTCCGCGGACAGGTTGTGGTGCTGAATTTTTGGGCGACATGGTGTCCGCCCTGCGTCGAAGAAATGCCCTCGCTGGTGGAAATGCAGCGGATCATGAAAGCCAAGGGCGTAACCGTCGTGGCCGTGAGCATCGACGTGAACGAGAATGCCTACCTGAAATTCGTGAAGGACCACGCTCCGAATCTGCTCACGGTGCGCGATCCGGAACAGAAAACCCCGAACCTCTATGGCACGCATGGCTGGCCGGAGACGTTCATCATTGACCGCAACGGAGTGATGCGGCGCAAATTCATCGGTCCGGTGGACTGGACCGAGCCTGACATCACAGACTTCCTCACCAAGTTGTAAATCCACCACAGAGACACGGAGACACAGAGAAATTCCTTTTCGGGGCTCTCTGTGACTTTGTATCTCCGTGGTAATTACTACAGCTTTACGTTGCGCAACCGCAGTGCGTTGGTAATCACCGAGACGGAGCTGAAGCTCATGGCGGCGGCGGCGAAGATGGGGCTTAAGAGTATTCCGAAGAACGGGTACAGCACGCCCGCGGCGATCGGTACCCCAACCGCGTTGTAGATGAAGGCGAAGAAAAGATTCTGGCGGATGTTGCGCATGGTGGCCTGGCTGAGCTTGCGGGCGCGCAGGATGCCGGTCAGATCGCCCTTGACCAGCGTGATGCCGCCGCTTTCCATGGCGATGTCGGTGCCCGTGCCCATTGCGATGCCGACATCGGCCTGAGCGAGCGCGGGCGCGTCGTTGATGCCGTCGCCGGCCATGGCGACAACTCTTCCCTGCCCTTGCAGTTTGCGGATGACGTCGGATTTGCGCTCCGGCAAGACTTCAAATTCGAATTCATCGATGTTCAGCGTGCGGGCGATCGCAGCGGCGACGGCCTCGTTGTCGCCAGTGAGCATGACGATGCGGACGCCACGATTTCGCAGTTCGCGCACCGTGTCTGCACTGGTGGGCTTGAGCGGATCAGCCAGGATGAGTTCGGCGGCAAAGCGGCCGCCAATGGCTACGCCGATGGTGGTTGCGGCGGGAACGGCGGCGTGCAGACCCGCAGGCCGCGGACCATCCAGTGCGCCAACGTCGACCATCAGGGGGCCGTTGCCGACGGCGACGCGCTTGCCGTCCACCGTGCCTTGAATGCCCTTCCCTTCGGCGTAGGCGAAATCGGAAGGCTCGGAAAGCTTGAGCTTGCGTTCGATGGCGGCTTGGACGACAGCTGCTCCGAGCGGATGTTCGCTCGCACGCTCGAGGCTGGCGGCCAGGCGCAATACCTCGTCTGCGTTGAATGGCTGCGTCGGCGAAACCATGACCAGCTTAGGCTTGCCTTCGGTCAGCGTGCCAGTCTTGTCGACGACCAGGGTGTCGACTTCTTCGAGGATCTCCAGCGCCTCGGCGTTTTTGATCAGCACTCCAGCGTGGGCGCCGCGACCAGTGCCGACCATGATCGCCATCGGCGTAGCGAGGCCGAGAGCGCAGGGACAGGCGATGATCAGCACCGCAACCGCATTGACGATAGCGTGCGCCAGGCGCGGCTCGGGACCGAGGAGAAACCACGCTGCGAAGGTCACAACGGCAACGCCCACGACGGCAGGCACGAACCAAGCCGAGACGCGATCGGCCAGGCGTTGGATGGGCGCGCGGCTGCGCTGGGCTTGGCCCACGAGTTGCACGATGCGCGCCAGCAGCGTGTCAGAGCCGACGCGCTCGGCACGCATGATGAATGAGCCGGTGCCGTTGATGGTCGCGCCGATGACGGCGCAGTCAGGCGATTTCTCGACGGGGAGGGATTCGCCCGTGATCATGGATTCGTCCACGGCGCTGCGGCCTTCGAGAACGATGCCATCCACCGGGACTTTTTCGCCGGGACGAACGCGCAGGCGGTCGCCGGGCTTCACTTGTTCGAGGGGAATGTCTTTTTCTGTAACCTCGCCACCTTCTGTAACCTCGCCAGCACTGCCGTCGGAGAGGAGGCGCGCGGTTTTTGGGCTGAGATCGAGCAGCGCACGAATGGCCGCGCTGGTGCGGCTGCGCGCCCGAAGCTCCATGACTTGCCCGAGCAGAACGAGCGTGGTGATGGCGGCCGCAGCTTCGAAGTAAACGTCGGGATAGCCGGTCATACCTGTCATACCCCGAGCTGCGCGCAGCGAGGCGGGGAAAATCCCCGGCGCGACCGTGGCGATGACGCTATAGACGTAGGCGACGCCGGTGCCGAGTCCGATCAGAGTAAACATGTTGGGACTGCGGTTGACCAGCGACGTCCAGAAGCGCTGGAAGAATGGCAGGCCGCACCAGAGAACGACGGGAGTGGCCAAGAGAAACTCAAGCCACGGCAGGATTGAGCTCCAAGGCCTCACCACATTTTGGTTGCCTCTGATGATGTCGAGTCCGCCCGTGAACCACTGTGGCCAGAACATGCCCGCCATCGCGATCACGAGCAGCGGGGCGGTCAGCACGAGGCTGATCCAGAAGCGGCGGGTCATGTCGCGGAGTTCGGGATTTTCTTCCTCGGCGCGAGCGACCGTGCGCGGTTCGAGCGCCATGCCGCAGATCGGGCATGATCCCGGCTCCGAGCGCACGATTTCCGGATGCATCGGGCAGGTATATTCGGTGCGTGTCGCGGCGAGGGGAACTTCCGGCAGTTCCTTTTCCAGGGCCATGCCGCAGGAGGGACAGGCGCCGGGCTTCGGTTCGCGGACTTCTGGACACATGGGGCACACGTAGGCGGGAGCCGCGGCAGCTTTGGCAGCAGCAGGCCGCGAGGCGGGCTGGAGTTGCGTCAGCGGACCGTGAGGGGCAGCCTTGGGCGCGGCTGTAGGCATTCCGAGCGTGACCAGCCCGGACGGGGCCGGCTTGTTCAGGTATCCACTAGGATTGCCCTTGAACTTTTCCAGGCAACCAGCGCAACAGAAGTAATACTTCTTCCCCGCGTGCTCGTATATATGTTTGGCGGTCGCGGAGTTGATGTTCATTCCGCAAACCGGGTCGCGCTCAAGAGCCGGGGTTGGGTTGGCGGTGGTCATGCTCTATATTAGATTCAGCGCTGACGGCCGGGCAGCAGCGGCCAGGCGCGACAAATTCATCATACCGAAGGACTGCCAGCGATGACTTATCTGGATGTGGTGTTCAACTACGGCGCGATACCCGGGGAGAACGAACTGCGAGCGATTGACAGCATGCGCGAGGTGTACGGCATCCGAAGCGTGCAGTTCAATGCCAAGCAGCGCACGGTGCGGGTGGAGTTTGATGCCTCGCGGCTGAAGCAGGACGCGGTGGCGCAGCTGCTGCGGCAAGCGGGAATTGACGTGCGAGAGCCCGTGGCGCTGGCCTGATCGCGTACGGGCGAGGAACGGCTGAGGTGAAGTGTGCCGGAAGCACGAGGGGTGGGGGAGGGCCGTCCGGCAAATTTGGCAAGGGGCGCCCAAGAAAACCTCTGGCCGAAGTTATTCTCTGGAGCGCCCCGTTGCGCGCCACTTCGTCTGCCCTTGCCTAGAGCATGCGGCGTGCCGTCCGTAAATCATTCAAAATAATGCGTGATGGATTCTCCGGGGCGGTAGGAATTGCCCTGCCGCTGGAAAGAATTACTGCGAACCGCGCCGGGCAAGAAACTGGCCAGATGCCTGTTGAAAAATAGTCAGAAGGGCCGCGGGATGAACGACCACGGAAGGGATCCCCGCCAAGACGCGGGTTTTTTGTTTCGTCGCCGCTGGTGCCCCTAAGCTACTGAAATTATGGTGCGCCCTGAGAGATTCGAACTCCCGACCTTCTGGTTCGTAGCCAGACGCTCTATCCAACTGAGCTAAGGGCGCTATTTTTCAACTACTTACGCACTGTCGAGTGGTCAACCGACTAGCACAACCGCCTTGTTGTACCCTGTACCGTTGTGGCCTGTCCGTGCAACAGCGGCAGTTGAATTGTAGCATCGCGCAGTTCGATGCAGAGACAAAAAAAGGCAAGCCGAGTTGGGCCTGCCCCGTCTTCGCCGTGTGAACTCAACGAAGAACATCATCGCTGCTTAGAACAGCGGATCATCTCGATGCCCTGCCCGTGACCATCTTCGCCCCGCAGTATCCGCAATAGTTCTTTGGGCCGACGGCTTTGCCATCCATGCGGAAGGAGTGCCAGAAAATCCTGAACGGCGCGTGGCGGACGCCGCACGTTATACAAAACTCATTCCACGTCGCTTGACAGCTGTAATGCCAGCAAGGGACGAACATCAGCTCGGGGCATCGCGGGGGGATCCTTGAGTCGTGTCCGTTCGGGCATCGCGGTTCGCCCAGTTCAGGTTCGGTGGTCTCTGCAACCGTGGTTTCGATTGTCCCTGTCAGTGGAGAAAGACAGCTAATCTGCTTCATGGTTGGGTTTCCTTTTGCGATCTTCGTCGCCGCATCCAGCCTGCGTAGGCTGTGACCACCGTGACGCTTTGCGCTCGGTTGGGGAGTCGGAGCATGTCCGACTCGCTCAGGATGCTTGGGGCATTGTAAAGCCGAACGACGCGGTAGCGAATGGCACGAAGGTGGCTTGGAGGCTTCGTACCGGGTCAATGAGCGTTATCGCCTGGTTTCGTAAACCATCGGAGAACAGCGAGCGACAACGCCGGAATTTTTCCAGTTAACTGCTTTACTGCAGCTTGGCATACTCAGCCTTAGCTTCCTTCAGGATAGGGATTTCGGGGTCGGCGTCTTTCCAGAGGTTGAGGAAATCCTGATATGCCGCCTTGGCTTTGGCGGTATCGCCTTGCACAGCATAAGCGCGGGCAAGTCCGAGGTGGGCAAGTGCGCCCCATGAGTTGTACACCAATCCTCGGTGGTCAATGAATTTCTGAAATTCCGCTGCCGCTTGGTTGCCGTCGTGGAGCATGAGATAGGCTTCTCCACGCAAATAAGCGGGGCACATTAATGTCGTGAAGTTCGTTGCTAGGCTAAGTTCGACCGCGCTCGCCACCTGCAACAGTTCGATTGCCCGGTTCGGGTCTTTACGTTCCAAGGCGACGGCCGCCCGTACCGTGGGCAGCCAATACCTCTGCACCAGCGTGTCCAGCGGAAACGTCTTGTCGAGTTCGGCCGCTAGCTTCTCCGCCGCTGCCGTATCGCCTGCCCGCGCCAGCGCCAGTGCCGCCATCGCCCGCACATCGCGATTCGGGGCCAGCTTCACGGCCGCCTTCGCCTCAGCACGCGCCTGCTCCCGGTTGCCCGATTCCGCCTCGCGCAGCGCTGCTTGTGCCTGATATCCTGCGGCCGTCTCTTTGGCGTCGTTGTGCAGCGCGGAATCCATCGCCCGGCGGGTCAGTTCGTGCGCGTCCCTTAGCCTGCCGTACCAACCTTCCGTGTCCGCTTGCAGGGCCAACAACAGGTCTTCGGAGCCCGGCTTGCCCATGGCGGCTGAGGCCAACTGCGCCATCTGTGCCGTGTCACCCTTCAGAAAAGCCAATATGTAACGGTTCTGGAGCAGAAACTCGCCCTCTAGCTTGCGCTCCTCCGCCTGCTTGTACATAGCTTCCGCTTCATCCAGTCGGTTGAGGGTCATGTAGATGAAGCCGAGGTTGTCATAGTTGTCCACATCATTTGGCCCCAGGGTCAGCGCCTTCCGGTACTCTTCCAATGACCTTTCCCAGTTTGCCAGGGACCGGGAAACCCCTCCCAGCATTCTGCAAGGCAAGTCGTCTCTGGGGTAGGTCTGCTGCCACAGTTCAAAGCTCTGCGAGGCCTTCTCCAGTTCTCCCTTCACGTACCAGTAGTATGTTCCCTCGATTAAGAACCGCTCCCGCTCGCTCACCTTCTCCCGCAGGTCGTAAGCCTTGCGCGCATTCTCCTCCGCCCGGTCCAGTTCGCCGTGGTCGCGATAGCCAGTCGACAAGGCCCAGTAGGCCATGGCAAAATTCTGGTCGCTTTCTACCGCCCGCTTGTAGAAAGGCCGCGCGGCGGTGGCCCCATTCGCATACCGCGTCTTGCGTCCCAGGCTGTAGGCTTTCAGCGCCTCCAGCGATGGCGTGGTCGCTTCCTCCACCGGAGTGGCGTACTCCTGCACCGAACTGAGTGACTCGCCCAGCTTGCCCCGCAGGCTGACGGCAGCAGCGTTCAGAGCCTTGAGTACCGTTTCCTTGCCCGCCGCCTGCTGCTGCGCTTCCGCCAGTACGTCCCCCGTGTTGCAGTTCACTGCCTTCAGACCAATCACGTACTGGCTGCCCAGCCCCGCAATCGAGCCGGTCAGCATCGCCTTGCTGCCCGTGCGCTCGCAGACCTCGCGTGTGACGTTCGCCGTTAGGCGGTCGTCGGGTGAACGTCCCATCAGCTTCAAGGTCTCATTCACCCTGCGGTCAGAAAGCAGAGCGAGAAAAGGCGATTGCTCAAGCTGTACCGACAGTCCCTGCTTCAGCGTGTCGTCGAATACGCTGTCGCCCGTCTTGTTGTCGAAATCGGAAAGGACAATGGTGTCCTTGTCGGTCAGGCGGTGTGTGGTCTGGCGCGAACGGAAGTAGAACGCTCCCACGATGGTAGCAGCAACAAGTGGGCAGCGGGCACTAGAACCTTCCAGAGTTTCCTGCCCGCGGCGATGAAGGCGGAGCTAGTCTCCGAGGGCTGCGCTGCCTGTGCGGCCGATGCCACACCTTCTGGGGCGGACGCTACTGATGGGACCTGCTCGCTTCGTTCGACGGCAGGGGCGGGCAAGCCATCCACCGCGGCGATAAACCGATAACCGCGCCGCGGCAGTGTTTCAACGAACTTCGGTTTTTCCGCCGAATCCCCAAGCGCTTCCCGCAGTCGGTTCACGGCTGCGTTTACACCGTGATCGAAGTCAACGAATGTGTCCTCGGGCCAGAGCTTCTTGCGTAATTCCTCCCGGCTCACCAACTCGCCAGGATTCTCCAGCAACAGCAGCAGGACTTGGACCGACTGTGCTGGAAGCCGCAAACGAGCCCCCTGTTTGCGCAGCTCCTGCGTGTGCGGATGGACCTCGAACGCTCCGAAGCGCAGAGTCCTCGGCCTGGTTTCGTTCTTGACCGGAGGCTGCTCCATAGAACGGCTCAGTCTAGCACTGTGCGGTCGACGGCTCCAATAACACTAAATCCCACAGTATCAACGAAGTACTTTGTGTCCTGTGTGCGAGGGAAATGTGCGAGCACTGCGACCGTAATAGGACCCTCCTGGCATTGAGGTACGCGTCCGCAGGGTGGAACTTGACCCGCGGAGGTGGACCATGTGGAGCCAGCTATTGCGGGTTTGGGTTGTTGCAAGTCTTGCTGTGCTATCGGTATTCGCCCAAGGGCGCGAGGCCGCAGACCGTATGCAAATTACCGTCTTGGTTTATAACTATGCCGACGTCGAACCTGCCACGCTTCTGGCCGCGCAGAAGGCGGCGGCCAAGACTTACGAAAAAGCAGGGGTGGCCATCGTTTGGAGGAACTGCCCGGTCGAAACTGAAGCTAACCGATGCGTACAAACAGCAGATCCTGACCAGCTAGTCCTGAACATCGCGCATGGGAATCAAATGCTCACTTCCGATACCTACGGAGTGGCGCTCCAAGGTCGCGACGGCTGGGGGACAGTCTGCGACGTTTTCTATGATCGAATCGTGGAGTTGCAAAACAGCTTTCCACGCGCCGCCGAACCGACAATTCTTGGAATCGTCGTGGCCCATGAGTTGGGGCATCTCCTGCTCGGCAAGAATTCGCACTCGGCAACGGGTGTCATGCAGGCAGTGTTTCAGTACCGGGACTTCATACCAACGTCATTCGGAGGAATTACGTTCACCCGCCAGCAAGCCAAGAAAATATGCGACCGACTGAAGCAAATAGCGTTGATGAAACGCGCAAGTTATTGAATTGAATGACTGGGTAAATCGTCGAGGCCGCTAACTGATGAAGAATCGCGATTACACGCAATATAAAAAGGCGCCCACTTTTGCGATAGGTTGTGATTGGTTCGCATCGCCAACCTAGCGAAAAGGAGCGCCTTTATGAGTCAGGAAAAGTATATTGGCATGGACGTTCACCAG
>Ga0187872_10000651_pt1 | contig 38607 bp, 32 predicted proteins | sample June2016WEW_16_4_FD_132973 | JGI IMG/M metagenome (GOLD analysis project Ga0187872, IMG submission 132973) | Peatland microbial communities from SPRUCE experiment site at the Marcell Experimental Forest, Minnesota, USA - June2016WEW_16_40 | ecosystem: Environmental > Terrestrial > Soil >...
AGAGGAAACATCGAAGGCGAAAACCCGGCCGAAGTGGGTCGAGAAGCTCTGCGTCATGCGCCCGGCGCCACAGCCGAGCTCCAGCATCGTCTTGCCGTCAGCTGAGAATTTGAAGCGTTCCAACACCGGAAGTACAAGCCGCTCGTAATCCTCGTCTCCGGATTGCAGGAAGCCGAGGACGTCCCAGTCTTTTCGCCAGGAAGCGATGTAGTAAAACGCGTCCTTTCGAGCTCGCTCGTCCCAATCCCGGCGCATGGATTCGACCATGCCCATGGCGTTCCCCTTTCGCCCTGCAAACTTTCCTAACGTTTGGCATTGCTCGCGCAACAGATCCCACTAGGATCGTTCGAGGTTGTATTCTGTCCGAGCCAGCAGGTCGAAACTTACGTCCAGGTTCAAAGCTCCCTTGAGATACCCATAGACGTCGGTGTCAGTCTTCGCGAGCACGCTGAACTCAGGCACCTGCATATGCTCAGACCATTGATGACCGTCATGGACTCGGATCTCCCAGAAATAGATGCCCGGGTTCAACGGCAAGTTGGCAAAGGAGAAATTGAGCTCCAGTGGTCCCGGCTTCATTTGCAGGTCGGGATACATGGCGGACCACAGAATCGCGTTCTCGTCACTCCTGAGCGAAACGATAAGAGTTCCTTTCGAAACCTCGGTTTTTACGACCGCCTGAAATTTCACGACGATCTTCTCCGGAATATCATCCAAATCGAGTTGGTTCGATTGCGTATGTTCGATCAGCCATCGTCGGAACGCGACGGACCCGGGCGCCTGCTCGATCTCGCTCCCTTCCATCCGGAGCGCAGTCGCCTCGTAGTCGTTCACAACCTGCTTCGCCGGACCATCCAACCTCAGGCGGCCGCCATCGATCCAAATGGCTCTTTCGCACAGGCGGCGGATCTGGTTCATCTGGTGACTGACGAAAACGATCGTCCGGCCGCTGTGCGAGACATCCTCCATTTTCCCCATACATTTCTTTTGGAATTGTAGGTCGCCGACGGCCAGAACCTCGTCTACGAGCAGAATCTCCGGCTCGAGATGGGCCGCGACGGCGAACGCGAGACGCATCTGCATCCCCGTGCTGAAATGCTTCAGCGGGGTATCGATGAACCGCTCCACCTGGGCGAAAGCAACGATCTCGTCAAACCGTCTTTCAATGTCGTTTTTCTTCATTCCCAGAATAGCGCCGCTCAAGTACACATTCTCACGCCCGGTCAGCTCAGGGTGGAAGCCCGTACCCACTTCGATGAGGCTTCCGACACGGCCATAAACCTCGGCGAATCCGACGGTCGGGAGCGTGATTCGGGAAAGGAGCTTCAGAAGCGTTGTCTTGCCGGCGCCGTTGCGGCCGATGAGCCCAACTACATCGCCCCGCCGGATATCAAATGAAACGTCGCGCAGCGCCCAGAGATAGTCCGGCGGCCGACGCTGACCACGCCGGAAGGGGCCCAGAAACGCGCGCGTCAGAACATCGCGGAGGGCGTAGTAGCGCTCCCGCTCGCCGACCCGGTAGCGTTTGCCCATCCCTTCGACGTGAATGACGGTTTCGTTCATTTTTGGAACTGCACTAAGATTATCGGCGCTTCAGACCAGATCGACCACAGCCGTTTCCATCTTCTGAAAGTAGGCTACGCCGCCGAGGAGAATCACAACCACGACTCCCACGGAAGCGAGCAGCAGTGGCCCCCTCGGACTGTCTCGTCCAGTGAGCGACCAGCGGAATCCTTCAATCACGCCCGCCATGGGATTCAACCCATAAAGCCAGCGCCACTTCTCTGGAACGAGCGAACTCGGATAAACCACCGGCGAAGCAAACAACCAGAACTGCACGAGGAACGGCAGCACATAGCGCACGTCGCGATACATGGCATTGAGCGCCGACAGCCACAGACTGACGCCCAGAGCGGTCAGGACCGCCAGAAGCAAGAACGCAGGCAGCCACAGCGCCGCAGCGGTGGGGCGTATCCCGTAGTACAACATCAGAACAAGAAACATCACGAAGGAAATGCCGAAATCCACCAGACCGGAGAGGACCGAAGACAGCGGCAAAGTCAGCCGCGGAAAATAGACCTTTGTGATCACGCGCTGGTTTTCGACGATCGTGTTAGTGCCGGCTTGCAGCGCGGCGGCAAAATACCCCCAAGGTAGCAGTGCACTGTAATAGAAGATCGGGTAGGGCAGACCTTCGGACGGAATGTGGGCGAGTTTTCCGAAGAAAAGGCTGAATATGAGCATGGTGAGGAGCGGCTGAAGGACCGCCCACGCCGCGCCAATTGCCGTTTGTTTGTAGCGTATCTTGATGTCCCGCCAGACGAAGAAGTACAGCAGTTCGCGGGAATCCCATAGTTCGCCGAAAGGGAGCACCCACCAACGGCTCGGCGGGGTGATGCGGAACACCGGAGGTTTCGCGAGAAGCGGAGTTTCTGCGGTCACGCTCATTCCATTCACTCCGTCCCTTCCGGGCGTTGGGACTTGATCTGCTTGACGTCCTCTCGCTCGATACGGTCCATCAGTTTTCCCCGGCGCATCAGATAGCTCTTCGCCGTCGAAACCATTTGCTCGGGAACGACGGTCACCTGGTTGTAAGCTGCTGCCCGCCAAGAAATCGGGCCACGGTCCGGGATCAAATGCATACCCCATTGGAAGATGAGGCCCAGGTTCCACATCACCAAGGCTGCTGTCGTGCTCCAAGCAAAGATGGCTGCCCGTCGTCCGTTCCACGTGCGAGCGAGCCAGTCGAAAAACGCTGCCAGCCCCAGAACAAACAGAGGTGTCAGGCCGACGAAAAAGCGGCTGCCATAGGAGGAGATTCCATGCCAGTTTTGATAGCAACCGATCGCATAGAGGTCCGCCCCGAAAACCACGATCAGATACAGGGCCAGAGTCCGTTCGTACTTTCGCATCATGAAAAGGCCCACGACGGCCAAGATTAGGATGGGAGTCCAACTGAATAGGCCGTGTTCAGAAGAAAAACACACCTTGAAGAACGCAGGGGACTTCCAGAACCAGCGTTCCCCATATCCGAAGCTCAAGTAGCTCCCATAAATAATCTTCTTTGAGATGAATGTGGGGAGAAAAGCTGCCAGCAGCGCGGCTGAGAATGTGACATTCCTGAGAAAGAGAGACCCGATCGGCTCACCTCCAATTCCGCGCAAAGCCATCCGGTACCCGGCCAGCGATTCTAACAGCGGTAACAAGAACAGAATTCCCGTTACGTAATAGACATCCATCATAAGCCCGCCAAGCACTCCCAGGATCGCCCATTGCGCCCACGTCCTCGCGTCGCGTGTGCGAACCCAATACCAGAGAAAGAGCGCGACCGTGAACGCCGAAAGCGCGGGCGACCACGATGGATTGAAGTACATATAGACGGGCAGCGAGCTCGCGAGCCAAATTCCCAGAGTGGCTAGAAAAGCCCAACGTTCTGGAGCGTATCTCCGGGCCAGGCCGAACGAAACGACGAGCGCGAGAAAGCCATAGAATGCGGTTCCCAGGGCCATTGCGATCAAGTAGGGTTTGGAGTAGCCATCAGCAGAAACATGTCCACCGAGACGGTCGTACAGAATGACGCCCAGGTGCGCTGCGACGAGAAACGGCGACCATAGAATCGCAGGTCCGATCGAGAAGTGATTGTCCAGATGACCAGTGGCAGTGTACTGCCTGGGCAGAATGCGGCCGTCCGCGTCCGTGCGGCCCATTCGGAAACTTGTGTTGGCCCCCAACCAGTCCTTCGTAAAGTCCAATCTGTGTTCGATGAGCATCGCCCGCGCAAAAGCGTAATAGCCCACGCCATCACCGCGCACCCAAGGATTGATGAGTGGCAGTGTAAGGACGAACAAGAGAACCAGCAACGTCTCGTATTTCGTGAGCCTAAGCAAGCTCCTTCGCTTCCTCGGAGGAACAAATTTGCACTAATTGCCCAAAAGGATCGGCGTCCTTATCAGATGCGCTACGACGCCACACCCGCGCCGGGGTTGAGCGTGGGAGCCGATACGAACGAGTCGTTGCCGCCTTCTTCTTTTCTGAGTATGGCGATGATGGAAAGCGGCGGCAGCGGAAGCCACGAGTCCAGCAAGCGGAAGATCGGCGTTAACGCGTTCAGCATCCGGATCTGCCCAAGCCCGAAAGTCTTCCGGCGCAGTATGCGCCCATTCAGCCACCACGCCGCCACGCCCGGCCGGTTGAATTTCAAAATACGCTCCACACGGAATCCCGCCTGTTGCGCCACAGCGGCGAGCTGGTCCGGTGAATAGCGACGGCAATGCCCCAGAACTTCGTCTAGGCTGCCATAAAGCCATGGCCCACAAGGAACCAGAACGATGGCCCGGCCGCCATTTTGAAGAACCGCCCAAACGTTTCGTAAGGCGCCCACATCGTCCTGTACATGCTCGACCACATTAAGGCAAACGACCGTGTCGAAGCGCTGCCCGCCTGGAAACGTCCCCGCGTCCGTCGCATCCGTATACCCGACTCGCATGTAGGGCCTTGTCGCGCGCAGCGTGACCAGATAGTCCAGGTAGGACGGGTTGACGTCCGTCGCCCAGTAGATCGACTGCGGCATCAGATGAAGCGACATATTGCCGGTCCCAGCGCCGATTTCGAGAACGCGATCGCCAACGTATGGCCGAACGACGTCTGCCATCCAGCGCGTAAACCGTGGCGCGCGGCTTAGGCGGTCAAGGATTTCTCCACCTTCTTGATCGGTGGTGTAGATTCGGCCTGAGGCCGCATAGCGGAAAATAGCCCACAGGGCACGGACGCCGTCCTTCCAACCGATCTTCTTCCCCTCGCGATAAGTCCGGCCCGAGTAGCGGATGGCCACCTCGAAAATGCGGCTGCCGCGCTTGGCCAGTTTGATGGCCAGTTCGGGCTCGACATCGAAAGTAGAGCTCTCGAGCGGAATGCTCTTGAGCAGATCCGCTCGCACCATCTTGTAGCACGTTTCCATATCGGTCAGATTGAGGTCGCAGACGAGATCGCAGAAGAATGTGAGCAGCTTGTTTCCAAGCGCATGCCGGAAGAAGAGGGCGCGCTTATATCCGCCGGCCATGAAGCGGGAGCCAAAGACAGCGTCGACGTCTTCCACGAGAAACACTTCCACCATCTTCAGGAGGTCCTGTGGGTGATACTCGAGGTCGGCGTCATGGATTACGACGAGTTCGGTATCCACATGCAGGAGCCCAGTCCGGATCGCCGCTCCCTTGCCCCTGTTTTTCTCGTGGCGCAACCACAGCCAGGTAAACTTTGGACCGGCGCCTTCGGTTTCGAGTGACGCGCGAAAACGCTCAATCGCGTCAGCCGTGCCGTCGGAGGAGCCGTCGTCCACCACGATTACTTTGACCGATTCCAAGCGCGGTGACTCGCCGAGCACGCTGAGCCTCGAAAGGCTTGCGCCCACGAGATATGCCTCGTTGTAAACGGGAACAATTACGGAGAGTGTGGTGTTCGTTCGTTTCCTGTCCAAGCCCTCTACCAAAACCAGCGAGAGTCCAGCCACCCGCCGGAGTAAGCCCCCTTCTTCCACACTGCTGCTGCCTGCCATTGTGCTCATGGATTCTCGGAACTGCAAGGGTCAGGGCACCTCATTATTTACTACTCCTGTGTACAGTTCAAGGACCCTGTCTCGCTCTCCGCTCACTTTTTGCAGCCGCAATCGGGCGTCGGGTGGCGATCGGTGACCCCCACACGGCCGATTGCGTGCGCGTTGACAGGTACCACGAGCTACCTTAGTATCACGCCGACGGTGCTCGTCATTGGACACCTTCGGTGAATAAGACCTCTATGCCATCGGCCGCAGTGGCTGACTGGCGTGGACGGGAGCCCTTACTGCCGAGATTCCTTCTTCGCCTCGCCTCTTTTTGCCTGCTGGTGTATTGCCTGGTGGGTTCGCTACTCGTGACCGCCGAAAGTGCAAGAATGATCCCCGTCCAGGAAGACACTACTTATCCTGAGGGGGCAACCGCTTACCTAGCCGTTCTGGCAGGACGCACTGGGCAGCTTTATCACTCGTTTTCCTCTCCTCCACACGTGGTCCAGCCATTTGGACCGCTCTTTTATGCCATAAATGCCGCGATATCGCGGGCGTCGAATTGGGACGCGGACATCACAATCCGCCGTGCGCGTCTCCTGACCTTCGCCTGTTTTCTTCTATGTGGAGCGGTCGCCTTTCGAATCTGCAGAGAATTGGAGTTTTCGAATACCGAGTCGGCTTTGGCTGGCATGATGCTCTTGGCACAACCGGCCTTTTTGAACTGGAATGTCACGATGCGGCCGGACGTTCCATCCCTGTTGGGGATGTTATTGTGTCTTCTATTCGCCCTCCACGAGGAAGAATTGGGCCGGCGGGCATGCATCTTCTCGGGCTTTTTCGCGGGAGCAGCTTTCCTCCTGAAGCAATCGGCGATGGCCGCGCCGGCAGCGATTGCGGCGGTGTTCCTTCTCAAGAAAAGATACAAGCAAACCTTCGTCCTCGCGCTGAGCGCCGCGGTGCCTGTGGTGGTAGTTTTCGGAATCCTCTTGTGGCGTCAGGAGCCGTTCATCGAGCAGTTTACTGCGGTTGGCAAGAGCATCTGGTCAATTGCGGCTGCTGCGCACTGGATGGTTAGCCGGCGGTCTGAAGTCATGCTTCCCATCCCCTTGGCCATTGGGGGAGTTGGCTTCATCGGCGCCATCAGAGGCGGTCAGCAATCGAAGATGATCGCGTCGTTTGCTCTGATAAATCTCTGCGCGGGAATTGCAAGCATCCCGCAGATCGGGGGTGACGTTAACTACTTCCTGCCAACATTGGCCGGCTGCTCTCTTCTTCTGCCTTTTGCAATCCGCGCGGTCGCGCAGGCTATGAGTACGCGGCCGGCGACGGGAGCCCTAGCGGCTATGGTCCTGCTTATGGGCACGATTGCGACAGTGGGCGTGTGTTATCGGTATCGCTCGTTCGCACCACGGGCACATATCCCTTACGAACGTCTTCAATCCCTTAAGGTCGTCTCGGACGCACCCTATGTCGCAATGCATGGGCGTGACCCCGAATTGCTTGATCCCTACACGTCACATTCGTTCGAATTGAACGGACATTGGAGTCCATCCGACGTTATAACGAACATCCAGCACGGCGATTACGATTTGGTCATTCTTACAAGTGGCCACATCATCCGCAGCTACCGCGGCATCTCCTTCTTTGGAATCCCGATCGTGAACTCGTTAAACGCAAATTACGAAGTACGCTGCGTGGCTGGCGGTGCGCTCGTGTTGACGCCGCGATCGCGAGAAATTGCAGCCATCCCCGAGATGCTCAGCTCGATCCTAGGGCCCTGTGTTTCAAATGGGGTCGATCGCGCCCCGAACCTGTCTCTTGGGGCTTATGTCCGGTAACTTGCGGGAAGGAGCCCGCGTTAGCTCCGTCAAACTCACCGACTTCTCAGACGGGAGGGCTTCCCTGGCCGTCTCGTGGGGATTGAGACACATCCGTTCTGTTGCGAAGAGTCAACCATCCAGCACCGGCAAGGACCGCCACCCACGGGTCGATGAACGGCATGCGGAGCCGGGTGTTCATGTTGAATGGCACATGCAGAATGGTAACGAGGACAACGTAAAACAAGAAGACGTGCGCCAGATCGGGCTTTCGCGTGCGTAGCTGAAACCAACCCGTCACTCCAAGCACAAGAAGCAGCCAGTAGAACAGCACTCCCCCCGATCTCGCTGCACGCACGATCGGCCGAAACGAGCCCGTCCAGAAGAGCTGGTCAGTGCTTAGCCAAAAATAGGACAGCTTCTCCAATGTAAGCGGGACGAGCCCCCAACCTGCCTCCCGCCAGAGACCGAAGGTGACCTTCCAAGCCTCCCGGTTCAAGTCTGACTCTTCACCGAGGCGGTTGCGGCTTGGGTTGTTAGTCTCCAGCTCCCTCGGCGGCAACCATCCGAGGGCGCTGTAAAGTCTTTCTGAATCTCCCGGCAAAGCTCGCCCCTGGGGCGCCAACACGCCCATCGCAGCCGCCGGGCCACTTTCTGTGGACAAGAGCAGGGAACCGTGAAATACGACAAAGTTGCGGATCAGCCACGGCGACACGATCAGGGCTGGCAAAAAAATTGTAAGTGCTGCGCCGCGCCACTTCGGGAGGCCTTTGTGTTGAAAAAGAACCATCCCCAAGACGACGAAGCCAAAAAGTGCCATGTTGAACCGAACCAGAGTCGCGAATCCCACGATGGCAGACAAGCCGGTGAGCACAATCCAGTTCGGTTTCTCCAAAAAGCGCACTAGAAGGTACAAGAAGATAGCCGACATCAAAGTCGCGCTTGTCTCTGTGAGAATCTCCCCGGTCATCACGATAAGCGTCGGAAAAAATAGGGCGATAATAAGAGTGGCCTTTTTCACCTTCTCCCCGAATACTATTCCTGAGACGGATGCACAGAGGTATGCAATAAGCAGCCCGATGAGAAACTGGCCTAAGCGAATGGCTTCAAACGCGTGTCGGCCGAACAGCTTCATCGAGGCGGCCAGTACGAACGGGTATACGGGCGCACGATAAGCCGTTGGATGTCCCGCGTATGCATATCCTTTCCCCGTAGCTAGGTTCTGCGCCAGCAAGACGTAGGCAGGCGCGTCGCCAACTCCTCCCCATGGCGCATTGAGCCTGTTGTCGGCGATCACCACCAGCAAAAGCCGCACAAGAACTCCTGCCATAACGAGCCCGATGAAGCCGTAGGTACGCAAGACACTTTTGCCCTGACTGATACTGCGGGATGCAACAGCACTGGAAGACGAGCAGCGCGGAATTTCAGGCGTCGTAGGCGGCAGCGTCATTCTTTTTGTCGTTCGAACTCAAGTTCGAATCAAGGATTGAACACCACGCGGGACCGGCACCATATTTCTCCAGGAGGAATCGCTCGCAGTTCAGCAGATACGCGTGGGGTAGTTGCCGCCGCTACTCTGACGCCGCGACCGCTGACATCGCGCTGACGGCGGACGCCGGCTCCGCCTTCTTTTGGAAGTGGGCTACGACACGATCGACGATTTCCGAGAGCGGGGTCGCTGGCCGGAAGCCCGTAAGGCGCTCGAGCTTCTCGAGCGATGGCACTCGGCGCGGCATATCCTCGAAACCAGGCTCGTAGGCTTGGTCGTAGGGTATGTACGTGATGGGCGAAGCGCTTTTTGTATGCTGTTTCACCACGTGCGCGAGGCCCTCCATCGAAATCTCCTCGTCGTTTCCGACGTTGACGACCTCCCCGATCGCGCGATCGTTTGTCGCCAGCCGAATAATCGCCTCAACCGTGTCGCGAACATCGCAGAAGCAGCGCGATTGCTGGCCCGTTCCGAAGACCGTGATCGGCGCACCTTCCAGCGCCTGCCGGACGAAATTCGGCAGGACCATGCCGTATCGGCCGGTTTGTCTCGGTCCGACTGTATTGAACAGCCTCGCAACGATGACCGGCTGTTTCTTCTCCTTCCAGTAGGAAAGCGCGAGGAATTCATCGAGGGCCTTCGATGCGGCGTAACTCCATCGTCCTATCGTGGTTGGGCCGAGAACCAGGTCGGCATCCTCGTGAAACGGCACCTGAGTGCTCTTGCCGTAGACCTCCGAAGTCGACGCCGTGAATATGAGTTTCTTCTTCTTCGACGCCGCATCGAGTACGAGCTGTGTGCCGTAAACATTCGTTTCGAGCGTCCGCACCGGGCTCTCGACGATCAAACGCACGCCGACGGCGGCGGCCAGGTGGAAGACGATGTCCGATTCATCTATCAGTTCGGCCAGCAGATGTTTGTTCGTGATCGAATCGAAGAAATAGTGAAATCGCTCGTGCGTCTTCAGGTGGCGGACATTCTCGACGCTGCCCGTGGAAAGGTCGTCGAGGATGAACACGTCGTCACCACGCGCAAGCAGCGCTTCAGCCAAGTGCGATCCTATGAACCCCGCTCCGCCAGTTATCAGGTGACGCAAGATTGCCTCCTAGCCCGAAGGGTTGGTCGTTTCGTCCGATCCCGCGGACAAAGGCGGGTTCTTGCCGACATCTTCGCCGTAGCCATAGCCGTAAGCGTACGGGTAGTAGCGATAAGAGTAGTAATAATCGGGCGCGCTCGAGTCCACTGCGTTCAGCACGACGCCGAGCATGTGGCATTTCACCCCCGCTAGCAGATCCCTCGCGCGCGTGAACGCTTCTTTCGGTGTCTCGCCGCTTCGTACAACCAGCAGGACTCCGTCCGTCTGCGCGGAAATGATCACGGCATCGGTTGCCGCCATGATCGGCGGCGAGTCGATGATGATGAACTTGAACCGCCGCCGCAATTCCGCGAGACATTCGCGCATCCGGAGCGAAGACAGCAAGTCCGCCGGGCTCGGCGGGACGGGTCCGGTCGTCAGAGCCGTCAGGTTGCTGATCGCGGGATGCGGGATAAGCACCTCGTCGAGACTACGCACACCCGCCAGATACGAACTCAACCCCACGTCCTTCCCCGTAGTCAGATTGAGCGCGCGGCGGATGCCCGGCTTGCGCAGGTCTGAATCCATAACCAGCGTGCGATCGCCAAGCTGGGCCAACGTCACAGCCAGGTTGACCGCTGCGGTTGTCTTTCCTTCGCGCGGCAGCGCACTCGTCACCAAGATCACTTGTGGCGGGTGATCTGCCTGTGAGAGCAGGAGCGATGTCCGCAGCGCTCGGAAGGCCTCTGAAATCTGCGATTTTGGCTGCACGTAAGAAAGCAGCTCCACGCGAGGACTCTCGGCAGTCTGCTCCGCAGTATCTCTCGTAAGCCGCGACAGCCGGTGGTGATGACCGTTTAGCCCTGGCAGAGTCGGCACCACGGCGAGTGAAGGCAGCCCCGTCAGCACCTCGATGTCGTCCGGTGACTTCACCGTGTTGTCGAGGTACTCGCGGAAGAAAGCGAGCCCAACTCCTCCTACGAGGCCGACAAGAAACGCCAGTAGGATGTTGCGCGCCTTCTGGGGCCTTGACGGGCTCGTCGGTACGAGCGCCGGATCCACAACGCGGATATTGCTGGAACGCAGGCCGGCAGTGATGCCTGCCTCTTTCAACTTTTGCAGCAGGCCGTCGTAGAGCTGCTTGTTGGCTTCGGCGTCGTGCTGCAAGATATGATATTGCACCAGTTTTTCTGCGACGTCATTCGCCTCGGCCTTCTGCTTGTCGAGCGCCTCCTGGAGAAGTTCCTCGTGGCTGCGGGCAGTATTGAAGTCCTCCTGGATCCCGTCCACCACGGTCTTCTGAGCCTTTGCCAGGTCGTCGTCCACCTGCTTCTGCTGCTCGGCAAGGCGCTGTACCTTGGGAAAGTTTGGTCCGTACTGATTGACCGCAACGGCGTACTGCTGATCGAGATCGGACTTCCGATTGAGCAAACCCTGGATCACGGTGTTGTCGCGGACTGCCGGCAGAGCATCCACATTCCCGGATGCGGCCATGCGGTATAGAGCTTCCTTTCCAGCCAGGGCAGTCTCTGCTGCCGTGGCGGCTGTGCTAAGGTCTGCGAGCTTCTGGGTCGTGATGTCCTGCTTCTCATCAATTTGCCAGATCTGGTTCTGCCGCTCGTACGCGAGGCGGGCATCCTCTGATTTTTCAACTTTGATTCGGAGCTCCTCGAGCTCCGCCGAGAGCCAGTTGGACGCCTGGGTCGTGGCGTCGTACTTACTCTTGAAGTTCAGCTCGATATAGTTCTGCAGATGAGCGTTGACGATCTGAGCGGCGAGCTGCGGGTCCTCGGCCGCGAATCTCACTTCGATCAGGCGGCTGTTGGGCACGCGCTTGACGGCAAGGCTTCCGAGAAAAGCCCCGAGGATCGCGGGCCGCTTCGGCGCGGCACCCCCCTGTCCGAATGCTGTCGCGGTGGCAGTCCCGCCGAACTCGGGATACTTCGCCAGATCGAGGGACCTAATTGTCTGAAAAGCGAGGGTTTCGCTCTCCAGTATCTTCGTCTGCGTCTCCAGGTAACTGTCCATGTCGACATACTCATCGTAGGCGGCCGCATCCGGGAACGGGAGCGTCGCCGCCTGGGACTCTTTGTCCACTTCCACACGCGCGGCCGCCTCGTAAATGGGCTTCATCTTGAAGGAAGCGATGGTGACAACGGTTACGACCGCCAGGAGAAAGGTCAGCATGAGCCACTGGTGCTTCCGAAGGATGATGATGTAGTCGAGAAGGTGAGGTTCCCGGGGCATCGCTTCCCAGGGAAGCGTGGGAAGGGGCGGGATCACAGTGAGTGAATCCGCCGCTTTGCGCTCACGAAGGGCGTATCTGTCTTCCATTGAAGCCATGGTCCTCACAACCGAATTCAGGTTGTTTCTGCTGACTACGGGCGATAGATGGCCAGCCCCGTTCCGACAGTCAGTACCGCCTGGGCGCCGTGGGCCAGTGCTTTCAGTCCCGCGCTATCCGGGACGTACAGAATATCGTTCGAGCTCATCGCGATGTCATCGGCCTTGCGATTCTCGATCTGCTTGAGATGAACGGGTATCTCATCTCTTTTCCCCGTTGCAGGATTCGTGCGCATGATCACTGCCGAATCGGCTTTTGCGAATCCGTTCAAACCATGGGCCAGCGCCAGCGCTTTCAGTACGGTGACCTGTTCGCCACGGCCCTGTAGGACGTATCCTCCCGGCTGCGCCACACCAAATCCCAGGACGTACACGATCCCTGCATGCGGCACCGAAACCGTGTCGCCCCCATACACCTGTATGTCGTAGACGGAATCCCCCGATTCGAGCAGATCCTGCAGCCGAATTGTGATCTTCTGCTCGTCCTCGCTGGGATCGTTCGTCGCGCTCGCCGGTTCTGCTTTCACGGCGTTGTCCGGGCGAGCTGGACGCGTGACGATGACCACGCTTCCTGCATCATCTGAGATGCCGCCAGCGGCCGACAGGACCTCGAGCAAGGTCGTCGGCCGGATCACCTGGTAAACAATCGGTGTCCTTACGGCGCCCACGACCGTGACCGGCTGGCTGGTCTGTTCTTTGACGAACACAGAAACCTGTGGGTGCGAAACAAGTCCGTTCTCAACAAGCAGTTGCTCGAGCTTCGATTCCAATTGGAAAGGAGTCAGGCCGGCCACGCTAATTTTCCCCGGGATCAACGGATAGCCGATATCACCGGTATCCGAAACCCGGACCTCGCGGGAAAGTTCCGGGACATCGAAGACGTCAATGTGAAGAAGATCGCCGATGCCGATGGGCGTATCCACCGGATGAGCGCGCGCCAGAGAGGCGAGCTGCTGGATCTTTTCGTTTGTCTGTTGCGGGGTTTCGTCTTTTTGCTGGCCGGAAGCCGCTTGCAACCCCCCCATTAACAACAGGACAGCACTAGACCAGAGGAGCTTCGCCCTGAGCCAGTCCGAGACCCCACGGACTGTCACAACCATCGGTAGAAATGACCCCTGAAAGACTATCGCCTAGCACATGGCTGATGTCAACCGGCGATTGCCCTTGTTAAGGCGGGCTGGACCACACCTTCTTCGATATCAGCGATGTGAGCGAGAGGCTTGTTGCCCTCGCCGCTCATTCCTCCGCGGTAGGCTAACAAAGTCACACTTGACGATCAAGACATGCCTGTCTTAATATTCGCGCATGGCTCAGTACACGACGGTCGAGGCTACGAGGAAACTCGGGGTTGCACGCGACACGATCTACCGATGGATAAAAGCGAAACACATTCCCACCGGACGGATCACCAAAATGGGCAAATCTAAATTTCGCACTTGGACCGATGCAGAACTAAGGGTGATCCAGAAGTGGATGAAGAGCAACCCGCACCAGAATCGAGGTCGAAAGTTCAAATGAAGTACGTGCCCCGCGCCCGACGTAGGCGAGCGCCGAACGCGGGGCCGACCAAAACGAAAGGTGGGCTTTCGCAATGGCTCGAAAATAATGGTATCGCACTTCGATTTACCGGCGGCCGCACTTGTCTGACGTTGATTTGAGTAAGTTAACTAACTGAGTCCCACGGTCCAAGCCCGAACTACGCCATCAAGCAAGCAGATGCTATTTTCATATCCGGATGCTTGACCCTCGAACCACGTCGTCGAGATCCTTGATTGCCACGAGGCGCAGCCAGCGGGTTGTCGCCCGCATCCGGGTACAGGTGCGGAGACAGACAGACAACGATGGTTTCATGTCAGAAGTTAGCCACACTTTAGTGGTGAATGCCCATGGCGCCCTCATTCGTCTGGCTATGAAGGTGCAAGCGAGCGAACTACTTGCTATCAAGCACTTGAATAGTGGGGAAGAAAAGCAAGGCCGAGTCGTCGGGGTCCGCGCGGAGGTAGCCAGCCAGAATGAGGTTGCCATCGAGTTTACGGCGCCGGCGCCACGCTTTTGGCATATCGATTTCCCGCCTGCTGATTGGCAGCTGTTGGAAGATTGAGGTCATGTCACCTAATGGGACAGTCCGACTGGAATTACGTTCGAGCAAGCAGGATGATTGCGGTCGCTAGATTGTCCATTCTTAAATGAGTACGAATCAGTGCTTCACCTCTCCGGTTAACACCTTACTCCGCCGTCGCGAGATGGATGTACATCGATTGCAGCCCTATGCGTCCCGGACCCGTAAACCGATTCCAGACAAGCTGCCCCGCGCTGGCGAACAGTCCCGTCGATAGCTTCTGAAACTGCGTTTCCATAGTCACACTGCGGTCCTTGTACATCCAGCCGCCTGGTTCAATATCGATGCGTTCTCCTACGTTCAGAAAGACCTCGAACACATTGCCATAGCCGTGAAGCCACAGAATTCCGTCGCCCTTTTGAGCCGTAAACGTATCGATGAAGAAGCCGGTGCCACCCATCAGAATGTTGGCCACACCTTTCACCCTCGCAAACGTGTAGTCAAGCTGATCTGTGGCGGCCAGAAACTGATGCTCGCGAACGTCCAGCGCCTGCCCCTGTTTCAGGTGCATTGCAAAAACGTGCCCTGCACCATCGCGGCTGAACGCAATGCGTCCCGGTCCATGGGCCTCGGTCATAAAGACCGGCATCCCGGAAAGAACGCGCTTGAACGCACCGGAGAGTGATTTCACGCCGATCTGGGTCTGTGTGTCCTTCCAGAGAAGAATGTGATGCTCAAAATAGACGGGCACCGAAGAAAGCTCCGTGGTCAGCACCGGAACCAGTTCGCCATCGACGTGATAAGTAACGCCGGCAAACGTTTCTGCTTGTGCGGTAGTCGCCTTCAAAACCGGAGCAGGAGCCATTCCACACCTCCTCAAAAGTTATCTTGCGCACATAACTGACGCTGAACGATTTTTAACGAAGAACGATGAATTTAAGGACGTTTTGTGCTTTAAAGAGCACTCTGCGTGTCCACCCAATTCCACTTGGACGTGTAGGACTTAGGCTCTGTTCGCTATCTTGTGCGAGATTTAGTTCTGAGTGGCCGATATCTGTCCAAAATTCATTCCAGAAATCCATTGTTCGCAGGCAGAGTATACTTTTTGAACCTAGAGACCCGCGAAGGAGAAAGAATGCAGAAGCGCAAACTTGGAAATAGCAACTTGGAAGTCTCAGCTCTCGGCCTCGGCTGCATGGGAATGAGCTTTTCCTACGGGCCGCCCAAAGACAAGCAGGAGATGACATCTCTTCTCCGTGCCGCCGTGGAACGCGGCATCACTTTCTACGACACCGCCGAAGTGTACGGCCCATTCTTGAACGAAGAACTTGTGGGCGAAGCCCTCTCTCCGTTCCGCGGGCAACTGGTGATCGCCACCAAGTTTGGGTTCGACATCAGTCCTAATTCGGATCCTCGCGGAATGAAGGGTGCGCCGGGCGTGAATAGCCGGCCGGAGCACATCAAGGAGGCCGTCGAAGGCTCGCTCAAGCGGCTCAAGGTAGAGACAATCGACCTGCTCTATCAGCACCGGGTTGACCCGAACGTGCCGATCGAAGACGTCGCCGGCGCTGTGAAGGAGCTGATTCAAGCAGGCAAGGTCAAGCACTTCGGACTTTCCGAGGCGGGCGCAAAAACGATACGTCGCGCACACGCAGTCCAGCCGCTCACTGCTCTCCAAAGCGAATACTCGCTGTGGACGAGAACCCCCGAGAAGGAAGTGATACCGACCCTTGAGGAACTCGGGATTGGTTTAGTGCCGTATAGCCCCCTCGGCAAGGGTTTCCTGACGGGTGCGATCAAAGAAAACACAACGTTCGCCAGCTCCGACTTCCGCAGCACTCTCCCTCGTTTTACGCCAGAGGCTCTCAAGGCAAACCAGGCACTGATTGATCTGCTCGGCAGCATCGCGCAGCGGAAAAAAGCGACTCCTGCTCAGATCGCACTCGCTTGGCTACTCGCTCAAAAGCCGTGGATTGTTCCGATCCCAGGCACGACGAAGCTAAACCGCCTCGAAGAGAACATCGGAGCAGCGGCAGTCGAACTGTCCCCCGACGACCTCCGCGACATCGATAGAGCTGCCTCGAAGATTAAGGTAGAAGGGGCTCGATACCCGGAACGCCTGGAGAAGATGACCGGTCTCTGAGCGGCGAAAAATTAACCGAGCGCAAGGCCTGAATACCGTCCCGTGCCTTGCGTGGAAGCGCGTCTATTTGTTGGTCGCCTCAGTTCGGATCTCACGGCCCGCATGGAATTCTCGCGTGGCACAAAGGGACAGAGAAAGTCGGACGGGCAAAGAACCAGCCGTCGGAACATTGCTGACCCCCTGGAGCCCCCGCCCGTGGGTGGTTTGTTGCGTGCGGCGTAGGAGAAGCGTACGATGCGCACGCCGGAGGTCCAAATCTGGAATTCCGGCTCTAGAAGGAGGCGCCATGAGCACTACATCTCCGGGGACAATCGTGAAAAAGGGGGTAGGTTGGTCCATTGGGCTCAGCGTGCTTATGATCGTGGCAGGGATTCTAGCGATTGCTTCACCCCTGGCTGCGGGAATTGCCGTGAACGTGCTGATCGCTTGGCTGCTGGTTTTCAGCGGCTGCGTCCATCTAGTGTTTTCGTGGTACACACGAACCACTGGAGGTTTTCTCTGGGAGTTGCTGGTCGGGATTCTCTACATTCTTATCGGGGGGTATCTCCTCGTGCATCCGGTGGCGGCCTTAATGTCACTGACGATTGCGCTGGCGATTTATCTATTCCTGGAGGCAATTTTGGAGTTTGCCTTGGGGTTCAAACTCCGTCCGCTTCCGGGATCAAATTGGCTCCTATTCGACGGGGTCATCACTCTCATCCTCGCTGTAATGATTTGGAGGACGTGGCCGTCGAGCTCGGCATGGGTGATCGGCACACTGGTGGGAATTAGCATGTTGTTTAGCGGCACTTCCCGCCTGATGCTTTCTCTGGCCGCGCGCAGTGTCACTAGTAAGTTAGCCTAGACCTCGACGGAACTTTCCGACGGATCCAGCCCGTCCGCGCTTTGCAGGAATCTGCACGTGTGCTGGGCCATATAGAAAGTGAAGGGAGGAGACCGCGTGGCCGGCTTGATCCCATTGACCGATGCGTCTCGACGCCCGGTGCATGTTCCGATCGTTACCGGCTGCATCATTCTGACGAACTTCCTGGCTTTTGCGCTTGAGCTTCGGGGTGGTGATGCATTCGTGCTCAAGTGGGCGGCGGTCCCGGCGCACATTATCGCCGGCCATGACTGGATCACCATACTGACGGCCATGTTCATGCACGGCAGTTGGTCGCACATCCTGGGGAATATGGTCTTCCTGTGGGCATTTGGTCCCGAAATCGAAGACTCGATGAATCCGTTGCGGTATCTGACGTTCTACGTTGGGGGCGGTGTTGTGGCGATGCTGGCTCAGATCGCGGTCAGCCCAGCACAGCACATACGCGCGGGCTTCGAATTTACTGCACGACTTCGACGGCAATTCTTTCGAGAACCGTCTCTTGCTCTTCTGCCAGCGCGGAAGAAACAGGCTCCGGCCAAGCGCTGGTCTGCACAATAACAACGTGCCGAGCGGGATTAACGTAGATGCATTGACCGTAGATTCCTTCTGCCTCGAAGGCGCCGTCGTTTCCTGGAGGAATCCACCACTGATAGGCATAGCCGAACCCGCCTTCAGGACCACCTGGTCTAGGTTCGAGATACGGCGCGTCGGGTGTAGTGGAATCATGCACCCACGGCGTTGACACTACGCGTTGGTCCCCAAGCGCCCCACCTTCGAGCATCATAAGCCCAACCCGCGCGTAATCCCGTACAGTGGCATTGAAGCAGGCAAATGCACATGTGTCTGGCTGATTCTTAGATTCGTAGAAGAATGCGTCGCTCTGGGCACCGATCTTTTTCCATAGTTTGTCTTCCGCGTATTCGTTTAGGCGTTTACCCGTTACTTTCTCAAGAAGAAGACCTAGCACCTGAGTGTTGACACTCTGATATTCAAACCTCGTACCGGGGCGAATACTCGTTGGCTGAATTGATTCCGCGAAACTCTTGAATGAAGGGTTGCCCGTAAGCAGCGCGGCGCCGATCAACGCGGCTCCCGATCTCGGATCTTTGTAGTCCTCGCTGTAATTGACGCCGGCGGACATTTGAAGCAGGTTCTTCACGGTGACGTTGCGATAGCCGCTGGCTGACAAATACGGCAGGTAACTCGTGATGGGATCATTGATGCTCTTGATCGTGCCCTCCCCGACGGCCGCGCCGATCAGGATCGAGATAACGGATTTTGATATCGACTGTGATACGAACCTCGAGTTCCGATCTGCCCCGTGAAAATACCGTTCTACGGCGATCTGGTCTTTGTGCAGGACGAGGAACCCGGTGACGAAGTTTCTTTGGAAATAGTCGTCTATCGAATACTGGCGGCCATGAGAGTCATACACGAGCTTCAAACCCTTTGTCGGTTCGGCTAGGGGATATACTCGATCGCCCCGTCGTATCCAGTCGGTACGCAAACCAAGTTGGTCCATGTGGTGGAAGTAGTAGAAACTGTAGGGCTGTGACATATAGCTGTACTTGTCCACCAGAAGACCAGCCGGATTCATCTTGCTGATTTCGATCTTGTCCGGAGATTGCGCGAACACACCCAAGCACAGCGTCACAGCTGCAATCAGCACAGGAAGCATCCGAAACTTCCAAGTTCTACTCATTCGAGCTCCTTTTGAGTTGTCCCCTTCTCTCCTTCCCGTTGGATCCAGAATCGGTCGTTTCCTCCGACGCTCAGCTGCGACCGACTGAACGGTCGCTGGCGAGAAATTGTCCTTGTATCATCGCGATGTCTCCCAATGAGATACAGCTGCGAGGAAGCTGAGTGTCTCCTGTTCGTTGGCCTGAGCTGCGGGACCAACAGGCCCGTGGCTCATCTTCACGACCACCGTCTTGCTCGCAGGATCGACATAGATGAATTGCCCCTCGCCTCCGAGAGCGATAAACGCCTGCGAGTCAAGGATAGGCCACCAGAAGTACGCATACCCCAGATGCGGTTCGTGAGTCTGGGTGTCGCTTAGGGTGGACGGCTTAGTCGATTCCATGACGTAAGAAGCCGGCAAAATCTGGCGTGCGTTTGCGCGACCCCCACCCAACATCATGAGACCAATGCGACCGTAATCTCGCAACACGGCGTTGAACCCGCCGCCCGTGAACTCACGGCCGACACCGGGCGGCCCATCGAGAACATAGAATCCGTACGACTCCATACCCGCCGGCTTCCAGAGCCGCTCGCTCAGATACTTGCTAACGGGCGTCTTAACGGCGCGCTCGACCACCAAGCCGACAACTGCGGCATCCATCGTGTTGTAGTTGAAGGTGGTCCCTGGCGGATGCGCCCTCCTGGTATTTAGTGCTTCATCCGTGTAGCGCGCCGAAGCCTCAACCCAGGCTGCCACGTGCGCCCTGCGTCCAGTCGTGCCTTCGGCAAAGAAGTTATCGTCCCAGTCGACGCCGGACCTCATCTCGAGCAGGTTCTGGATTGTGGTTCCGTCGTAACCAGAACCCCGCAATTCGGGAACGTATTTCACGACTGGATCGAGCACAGATTGAATATGCCCGTCGGCGACCGCCAGGCCCACCATAATCGAGTTGACCGACTTGGCCATCGAATAGGAATTAAAGTGGGTCGCGGCGTCGGCGCGATTCAGGTAGCGCTCGCAGACGATCCTGCCATTCTTGATGACGAGCAACGCATCCGTATCTGTATCTTCTAGGATATCGTCTGCATTGTGTCGAACGCCGTTGAACTCATATGTGAAGCGCAGGTCAACTGTGGTCTTCGGCAAACTCCATCGCGCCTTTGCGATATCGACACGCGCCGTATCAAACATCAGCTCGATCGTACGGTTGGCCAAGCTGCGGAATGGAGCGTCAAACATATGTAAACGGTAATTCTCGATCGTCTTGGACGTTTCTGCCTGCGTAACCTCCGTAGCGACCAATCCAGTAAGGCATAGCAACATCACGGCCATCGGGAGAAGTAGCACAGATCTGTTCATGGTTGTCCTCCGTCCGTGAAATCTGGGACGGAGCGGTCGTCCCTCACAAAGAAGACGGCATCGCGCTGTCGTGGCAGCTCTGAATACCTACCTTCCCGACGTTTCCCAACCAGCATGAGATCCGTAGGGGAGAGCTATTGTCACCCCTTCGATCTGGCGAATTTTCCCGCCTTCGATCTTGAAGAATTCACCAGCCTCAACACTCGATGGTCTTTGGGTAATTGGCGGCATTGGAACCCTCCCCACCCCTGGCACATCTGCCCAGCTTACGTTTCCAGGATGATTGAACATGAGCAGGCCCAACACGATTCCCATCTTTTCGTCGACAACCAAGAAGCGCCGCGGATCGATCGATCTAATGTAGGTCCAAATTTCTGTGTTCATGTTTTCCCGGATTCCCATCGAGTCGGGCCTAAACGATCCCATGTCGAACCATCCCTTTGCGGTGGGATTGTTAGTGTCCTGGTATCCATCGAGTATCCGGTTGCACCTCGAATCGAAAGGCACCATGTCGCCCGACGAATGAAGGATGCCTTCGAAATACTGGTTCGCGACCTTGACCATTTCTTGGCGTGGCGTCTTCTGTGCAGCTTCGAGAGGTTGAAGCCAGACGGGGTTTGGCTGTCCAAGTTTTTCAAGGGCTCTAGCGTCCTCTGCATTCCGATGGACGAGCGTCTCCACCTCAGTAATCTTGCGATCGACCACCCGTAATCGCAGCAGTAGGATCGCAGGCGTACCGTTCTCCCGGATCGTCCCTTCAAATCCGACCTCTCCATCATGAGGATCAGCAAAGTACAGCTTGTACGTCCCCATTCCGCTCATGGTGCCCCAGAGCGCGTCGCCGAGCTTCAGCGGAATCGTGTTCTCGGTGAATTTGACGTGATCTGCGACAGGAATTTGGCTGGGATCGTGCGCCACAAGCGCCTTCAGGTACTGATCCACAAGGCCCGTCAAACAAGCGTAATCGCACGATTTCTCGAGAGATGCAGGCTGCTCGCTTGCGGCATTCGCCGTAGCACCGAAATGCATCGCCGACGTACATAGCAGCAGTGCGGTCACGCTTATGGTGAATCCAGGCTTGTGTTGCATGTCCCCTCCGCTCGTCTGAATCGGACCCAGCTATCAGTTTGACGAAGATCGGCACATACTTTCGCATCACGAGTGAGCCGCGTTCTACCGCAATCGCGCGCGCCCATATCGCGAGTTCGATGCGGACCTCGGCCTCGGAGCAGTATGGCGCCGCTCAAATATCGACCTCACTGGCTTAGGGATGGAGAAAGCGACCTGGCTCGCGTGGACATCGAATCTTCCCAATTGCTCCATCCTGAGCCCATGCCGTAAGGGCACCGATGATAGACTGCCTCGATGCGGCGGATTTCGCCGTGCTCGACGCGGAACACCTCCGAGATTTCCCACGTCCAAGGGGTCGTGGGTCCGCTGGTCACCGTACGTCCGTCGGGTATCTGAAAGGTCCGTGTTTTGCCGGCTGCATGATCGAAGAAGCAAAATGCCAGAGCCACCCCGCGTTCGGGGTCGACTACAACGAACCGCCGATCACGAATTCGTGTAACGAAGTGCAGCAATCCCGATTGGAACTGCTGCTTACACCCCCATGCCGCGGAGTAAGTCAAATCGGATCTTTGACGAGAACTAGTCTCCACCGAATTGCTTTGCGCTGCGATCACACTCTCGGTGCCGGGCGTGCGGTTGTTAGTCGCTTCCGCGCCGTTTTCAACTCGGTCGCAATCGTCAGTGAACGGGTAATCGCCTTTGCCGTCGTTTAATTGCATGCCGGAAAAGTACATGTTCGCGGTTTTGACGAGATCAGCACGGGAAAGGCGCTCAGACGGAGGAATCGTTTCCGTGAGCAAGGGGTCCGGATGACCGCGCTTCTCGAGATTCTGCGCGTCTTGCACATCGCGTACCACAATTGTTTCGATTTCGGCGATCCTGCGGTCCTCGATTTTCAAACGGAGAGCCAGAATGATCGGTTCGCCGGCTTCCCGCATCGTGCCAAAGAAACCCACTTCGCCCGCCTGAACATCCTCCATATAAAACTTGTATGTTCCTTCGCCCGTAGCGGTGTTCCATAGCCCGTCACCGAGATTCAGCCGCTGCCCATCCTCGGTGAACTTCACGGTCGCGGCCATGGGGAGGCGCGACGGATCGTGTGCAGCGAGAGCGTCGAGATACCGATCAACGAACCCATCCAAACACGTACGATCACAACTTTGCGTATTCGACACACTCGAACGATCGCCAGAGGCGAGCGCCGCCCCCAGTGTCCCAACGGCGGCGATTACAGCGAAGACAGCACCCGCGGCAACAAAGATGAGCCTACGATACATGCGATCCTCCTGCGGGAATTCGATTCCATCAGCGCTTTAGGCCAGCCGACCTCAGTCAAGCAGGGCGTATGCTACGTCGTGCCATTACGATGCGCAAGTGTCGCTCAGGTGTCTTAACCTAGCTGGCTAGTCTTGGATAAATCTTCAGCAGCCGTCGGAGTGACTCGAGTCTGTCTGACAGAAACAGTACCAATCGTGCGCAAGCTGATGCCACCCCGTCTTAAGCAGGAAGCTGAGGAATCGCCGGATTATGCGACTCAGCGGCGGCACGGAAATATGAAGGTGCTCCAGCCCGGGGAAAACTGAGCGCTCCGCGACAGCTATGGAATAGCGTAGTTGGCGCGCACATCCTAAACCGAGCCGAGAAAAAAGTGAATCTCGTCCTACATCGACTAATGTTTGGTCGTGTCTTTGCGACACGGGTAGATCGTCTTAGAAACGCAACGTATGAATCAGAACTCCAGCGAGCGCTCCGCCGATGAGCGGACCCATAACCGGAACGGGTGCGTAGGCCCAATCAGACGTACCCTTGCCCGCAACGGGAAGCAGGGCATGAGCGATTCGCGGACCCAGATCGCGGGCCGGGTTGATCGCATACCCCGTGGTGCCACCGAGAGAAAGTCCAATTCCCCACACGAGGCACGAGACGAGATAGGCGCCGAGACCCGAGGGCAAACCTGCAACTCCGGCGACGCTCTTCGAAGCGATCGCCGCAACCACGAACACGAGAACGAACGTTCCAATAATTTCGCTGACAAGATTTGCAATGCGGTTGGGAATCGCCGGCGCCGTGCAAAATACCAGCAGCTTCAACGAAGCCTCGGGAGTTTCCTTCCAATGGGGTAGGAAATGGAGCCAGACGAGAACCGCCCCCACAAAAGCTCCCAGCATTTGGGCCGAGATGTATGGAGCGACCTTTGAATAGTCCCCAGTCATTACAGCAACCCCGAGTGTGATCGCGGGATTGATGTGCGCGTCACTACTTCCACAGGCGACCGCAGCAAAAATACCCGCCAATACCGCGAAGCACCAGCCACTGGTGACAACCATCCAGCCGGCCCCCTCGGCTTTCGAACGTTTCAGCAGCACGTTCGCGACAACGCCGTCGCCTAAAAGAACCAAAACCAACGTCCCTACGAACTCGCCGACAAATGGTGAATGCATTCAAGTATTCCTTTCGTCTGACTAAACCGCCCGAGCCGTGGGCTGCTTTCCCGCTAAACTCAATCCACCCAATCGAAGGATTTCGTGACGGCTTTTTTCCATAGGCGGTAGCGATCTTCGCGGGTTTCTTCTGGCATGCGGGGCGTCCAAGTGCGGTCGACGGCCCAGTTAGCGCGGAGTTCGTGTATATCTTTGAAGAAACCAACCGCCAGGCCAGCCGCATAAGCCGCGCCGAGGGCTGTGGTCTCGGTGATGACGGGGCGAACCACGGGGCGATTGAGAATGTCAGCCTGGAACTGCATTAGCAGTTCATCCTCGACCATTCCGCCATCGCAGCGAAGAACGGCGATTTTAGTTTTTGAGTCTATTTCCATCGCTTCCAGAACTTCGCGAGTCTGAAACGCCGTCGCCTCGAGAACTGCTCGAGCGAGGTGGCACTTGTTCGCATAACCCGTCAAGCCGACGATCACTCCGCGAGCTGAGGCTTTCCAGTAAGGCGCATAGAGGCCAGAAAAGGCCGGGACGAAATAAACGCCTCCATTGTCTTCAACAGTTCGGGCAAGGGCCTCAATTTCAGAGCTCTTCTTGATCAAACCGAGATTGTCACGCAGCCACTGCACGAGTGCGCCTGTCACAGCGACACTGCCCTCCAGGGCGTAATGAACTGGCTCCTTGCCGATTTTGTAGGCCACCGTCGTTATCAGGCCATGCTTCGATTGGACCACGTTGGGTCCCGTATTCATCAGGAGGAAACAGCCAGTTCCGTACGTGTTCTTAGCTTCTCCTGATTGGAAGCATGCCTGGCCGAACAGTGCCGCTTGCTGATCTCCGAAGATTCCTGCTATCGGCACGCCTTTGATTGGTTCAATTTGGGCCACGCCGTATGCATCACTGCTGGAACGAATTTCCGGCAGGATTTCCTCGGGGATCCCAAACACGCGCAGCATGCCCTGATCCCACGTGAGCGTTTGCAGGTTTAGCAATTGCGTGCGACTTGCGTTGGTGACGTCTGTAACGTGAATGCCGCCGTGTGAACCTCCTGTCAGTTTCGATACCAAATAGGAATCGACGTTTCCGAAGAGGACTTCTCCGGCTTGTGCAAGTTTGCGGACCCCGAGAACGTTATCCAGAATCCAGCGAATCTTCAGGCCGCTAAAGTACGTCGCGAGCGGAAGTCCAGTGATTTGCCGGAAGCGATCTTGGCCGCCATCTCGCGAAAATTCCGCAACTGCATCTTCTACACGCGTGTCCTGCCAAACGAGCGCGTTATAGGCAGGCTCGCCGGTACTTCGATTCCACAGGATGGTTGTTTCGCGCTGATTGGTAATGCCGAGAGCCGTCAAGTCTTTCGGGCGCAGTCCGCCTTGATGCATCGCGGCGGTGATGACTTCCTGCGTGCGGAGCCAGATTTCCTTGGGGTTGTGTTCGACGCATCCGGGCGCTGGGAAGATCTGCTCGTGCTCTTTTTGAGCGACAGAGACGATTCTTCCAGCCTTGTCGAATACGATGAAGCGTGTGCTGGTAGTGCCTTGATCGATGGCGCCAATGTAGCTCGACACAATTCACCTGGTCGCGCTTGCAGCCTATCACAGGCTCTGCCGTGAACCGCCAGTTGGTGTATATTGCGCCCGGAACGCAGAAAGAGGAGGGCCGATGAGACAAAGCGGTCGATCAAATTTCGGTCTGAATCGCCGGGCCTTGCTGAGAGCTTCCATTTTCGGAGGAGGCGCTGCGCTCATGCATAAACTTTTTGGTGATACGAGTCAGAATGCGGCGTTTGCGGCAGGCGCCTCGTCGATCGTCGCGGGAAGCGCCCCGATGACGCTAGGCGCGTCGCAGCCAATTGTTGAAACAACCGCAGGCAAAATTCGCGGCGCAACCGTAAACGGCATCTGCGCATTCAAAGGCATTCCCTACGGCGCTTCGACGACAGGGAAAAATCCTTTTATGCCGCCCGTGAAGCCAGAGCCGTGGAGCGGAGTGCGCGACGCGCTTCAGTATGGGCACTCCGCGCCACAGACGATTCCGGGCGCGCCCGGGACATTGGCCGGCGTGGATTTTCTGGTATCAGCCGAGAATCCGGCGGGAATCGGCGAAGGAGAAGATTGCCTTGTTCTCAACATCTGGACTCCGGGCGTAAGGGACAATCGCAAGCGGCCGGTGATGGTTTGGTGCCACGGCGGCGCGTTCACGTCCGGCTCGGGTTCTGCACCGCTCTATGACGGCGCGAATCTCACGCGTCGCAGCGATGTCGTGGTCGTGACGGTGAATCATCGGCTCGGGGCACTGGGTTACACATACTTGCGCCATGCAGGAGGTGAGGCGTTCGCGGTGTCGGGCAATGTGGGGATGTTGGATATCGTCACGGCGCTTGAGTGGGTGCGCGACAACATTGGCGAGTTCGGCGGCGATCCCGGTAGAGTGCTGATTTTCGGCGAGTCCGGCGGCGGTCAGAAGGTCTCGACACTTTTGGCCATGCCGCCGGCAAAAGGACTCTTTCATCGCGCGGTGATCGAGAGCGGCCCGGGAGTCAGGATGAATGCCCTCGACCATGCAACGAAGGTCGCGGATATGCTGCTCGCCGAATTGGGTGTGAAGGCGGACCGAATCACCGACATTCAGCATCCCACCTGGATGCGAGATTATAAGTGGACGGAGTAAATTCCATTAAAGTAGACACGGCGATGTCAAACGCTCCTGCGTGGTTCGATAATGATCCCATCCAATATCACGCCGGTGTTCGGCCTAACCGAACCGCTTGCCTCGAATTCAGGACCGGCGAAATTCTCGCGTATCGCGACCTGGATCGGCAGATTGCAAAGTGCGCCGGTTTGCTGGTCAAAGTGCTGGGCAAGCCCTTGGGTGTACGGGTTGCCATACTGGCTCGCAACAGCGTCGATCTTGTACTGGTGCATTACGCCTGTGAACGGACAGGTGCGATCTTTGTGCCCCTCAACTGGCGTCTCGCTGGTCCTGAACTCAAGACTCTGTTGGAGGACGCTGGTCCGCAGCTATTTGTTTACGACGAGGAATTCGGCCGCGCGGCGACGGAGGCCGCTTCCGGCCTTCCTTCGCTAGTTACCTTCAAGATCTCGCCCGGCAGCAACGAGTTCCGGTCAGCAGTCAGCGCAGCGGAGGCGGTCGCCAGTCGGTTCGCTGCGCTGGACGCGCCTTGTACGTTCCTCTATACCTCGGGAACAACTGGAAAGCCGAAGGGTGTCATTGTGACCCGCAAGAATATATTCTTCGGCAGCTTCAACCACTCCATCGTCGGCCAGGTTGGCCCGGACTCCGTCATGCTGTGCGACGCCCCTATGTTTCATGTCATCGGTCTGTTTGGTCTTGTGCGAAGCGCTTTCTACGCAGGCGCCACACTGGCGATTTCTGATCGGTTCAGGCCCTCGGCGACACTCCAGCGAATTTCCGATCCCCAACTCCGTGTGACTCACTATTTCTGTGTGCCGCAAATGGCTCAGGCGTTGATCGACGATCCGTCATTCCGCGCGAGCGACTTGTCACGACTGAAAGGACTGTTTTTGGGTGGGGCGCCACTCTCCGAGAGTCTGGCGGCAAGATTTCTCGACGCTCGGGTACCAATTGCCGACGGGTTCGGCATGAGTGAGGCAGGAACGGTTACTTGCATGCCCCTCGATCTCCAGATCATCCGCCGGAAACCTCGGTCCGTAGGCTTGCCGGCACCCGCAGTCGAAATCCGCCTGGTTGCCGCCGACGGCCGCGACGTGGGGCCCGGCGAACCCGGCGAAATGTGGCTCCACGGTCCCGGTGTCAGCCCCGGATATTGGAACCAGCCTGAGGCTACCAACCGGGCCTTTGTCGACGGATGGTTTAGGACGGGAGACGTTGCGCGACGTGACGAAGACGGTTTCTACGAAGTCGTTGACCGCCTGAAGGACATGTACATCACCGGAGGAGAGAACGTATATCCCGGCGAGGTCGAGGCAACCATCCTGACTCTGCCAGGTGTGGCCGAGGCTGCCGTCATTGGTGTGCCGAACGAAAGGTGGGGAGAGTGCGCCTGTGCTTATGTGGTTCTCCAACCGGGCGCGACGGTGACAGCCGAGCAGATCCTAAATCACTGCGCTGGCCGGCTCGCCCGCTTCAAGCTCCCCACGTGGGTTCGCTTCGTCGATGCTATCCCTCGCACTGCTTCCGGCAAAATCCAGAAGGCTGTGTTACGCCATATTTTCGCTGCGCAATCTGTCCACCGAGACTGATGGATCCGTTTGACACGTGTTGCCCACGGCCGTCCAAACTGCTTCCGAGCAAACGTGCATCGGGCTGGTGCTGGCCGACGACGAATTCCAAGACCGGCTTTTCTCGTGATGCTTTTGCACGGCCCCAGGATATCGTTTCTCCCGATTGAGTCTCGGGCCGTTCGGTCAGCTCTGTTGATCGTTTTCGGGCCCTCGTTCCAAAGGGGAGGGACTTCCCCCATCTTCTGGGCCTGATCGCCACGTCTTCCGGGCTATATTAATGCTGGCCTTCGTTTCATACGCGTGCTCGTACATGAGAGCTGCAACCGTTGCCCCTTCACCACCCTCCAGCGCCTGAACGATCGCGTGATGCTGACGATGTGCATAACTCAGTGAGTCGTACATGCGAGGAAGATCTATCTTATCGAAGGCAATTGCGTGCGCAGCCGCAAACGGTATCCGACTATTGCGTTCAATAGCGTCGGCGATCACTTTACTGCCCGCTCCCTGAACGATGAGTGCATGCAATTGCTTATTCATCTCGCCATATCGGGCCTCATCTGATTCGGCAAGGTGCCGCTTGGCAAATATCTCATCGCCTTCGCGGAGGCAGTCGTAAAGCGACTGTATCAGTCGACGCGGAGCTCCTTGCTCAGCAAGCATGCGAGCTGCCAGTCCTTCGAGCACACCGCGAACGTCGATGGCGTCCATGATCTCTTCGGGTGTGAATGCACGCACTATGAATCCGCGCGTATCCAGCTGGGTCAGCATTCCCTCTTGTGCAAGAATGGGCAAGGATTCGCGGACGGGAGTTCTGGAGACCCCAGCTTGTTCGCCAGCTCTACCTCTCGCACTCGCTGACCCACTGGGCGATCTCATCGGCAGATTCACGCGGTGTGTGTGGCATCTGCCGCGCCAGAATCAGGAAAGTCTGTAAAAGGCGAATAGCGCCGTTAGCTGAGTAGCCCGCCTACATCGCCAGTTTCACTCCTTCCCGATCGGCGGCGAACTCGTTGTCGTACCCATACCCGGGCATAAAAAGCTCGATGTCCAGCTTGTCGGCGTCGTCGGCCGAAAGATGCTGGTCAGAGAGAACCTGGATCAGCCGGTCGCGGCAATGATTCAATGCAACGTGCTCTATCTCACGTCCTAGAACCGCCGCCAGCTGATCTTCGGAATCCAAGTACGCCAAAATGCCGCCTCCGACGAAGATCTGCCCTCCGGGCAAAGCGACGGCACTTTTGAAGCCAGAATCAGGGTCAAAGTGAAATTGATACAGAAGCTTACGCTGGGCATGTGCGGCGACATGGTCCCCCACCCTCTGCAGGTACTCGTCGATTTTTCTCGTTTGCGGAGTAGGCTCAATTCCTTTTTTTGCACGAAACTCTTCGCGAGTTCTTGTCTCACTTTGATCTCTTCTCGGTCAGTGATCGAGACCGTCTTTGCGGCGTGCTGGGAATGCAGCGTGGAATCCGACAATAGAATCGCGAGCAGCGATCTGATCCTAGTGAGTGGTCGGTGCATACATGCCACGATGGGCACAAAGCGCGTCTTCAAATCTTCTTGGGTCGCCCGTGCTGTAGATGGAACCATTCTTCGGAGGACCAGCACCCTCTTAGATCGGTGGGAAACAATCACCGACGAGGACGATCTGCGAATTTGCCGGAAATACTTTGACGACAGAGACAGGCTAGCGGCGGCGGAAGCCGCGAAGGCAACGACGTAGGGCCACACTCAGCATACCTCGGCAGCAAATGCTTGATCCGCGATGTGAAACGCGCTTAGACTTTGCGCGGGCGAGAAAGTTCCCGTAGCCGTTTCTAATCCGGAGGTCGCGTAGCGCTCTCGAAGCCTTGTGGGTCGGGCTGAACTTGTCCCGAGCGTGGCCGAGGGAGCCACGACATATACTCTGCAAAAGCACGAAGAGCTTTAGCCCCTGAAGTTCCCAATGGAGATTGCCATGATTCGACGCCGTGAATTCGTCAAATCCTCGCTTGTCGGTGCCGCCGCGCTCGCCTCCCCGTTCGCCCGCGCACTCTTCGCCGCTGATTCCTCGTCTCCCGTCGTCGCCACCAAATACGGCAAAGTCCGCGGCGTCTCCGCCAACGGCGTCTGCACCTTCAAAGGCATCCACTACGGCGCATCCCCCGAAGGCTCGATGCGCTTCATGCCGCCCGCGCCGCCCAAGCCCGGGTCCGGCACATTCGACGCGCTTCAGTACGGCACCATGGCCCCGCAATATCTTTCCACCGCCGCCGGCTCGGACATCCGCATCGCCATGGGCGATATCTTCGGCCCAGGCGGCGTCGGCGAAGATTGCCTCGTGCTCAACGTCTGGACGCCGAGCGTCACGCGCGGCAAGCGGCCTGTGATGGTCTGGCTGCACGGCGGCGGCTTCACCGCCGGCTCCGACGGCGCGCCCACATACGATGGGACAAATCTTGCGCGAAGGCGCGACGTAGTCGTCGTTGGGATCAATCACCGCTTAAATGTTTTCGGCCATCTCTATCTCGGCGCTGTTGGCGGCGAGAAGTACGCGGACTCTGGCAACGTCGGCATGCTCGATTGCGTGCTGGCGCTCGAATGGGTGCGCGACAATATCGCGCACTTCGGCGGTGATCCCTCCAACCTGGCGATCTTCGGCGAATCCGGCGGCGGTGGAAAAGTCAGCGTGCTGATGGCGATGCCTCCGGCGAAGGGCTTATTTCACAAGGCGATTGTTGAAAGCGGATCGACGCTGCGCGTCAGCACGGCCGACGAGGCCGACGCCGCCGCGCGAAAATTTCTGGCGCAGCTGAAAATCGCGCCCGACCGCGTCGACGATCTCCAGAAAGTTCCGATGAACGACATGCTCGCCGCTCTTCGCGCGATGACGGGACCCAATTCCATTCGCCTTGGCCCCGTGGTCGACGGCCGCTCGCTGCCGCGCCAGCCGTTCGATCCGGATGCGCCCGCGCAGTCGGCGAAGGTTCCCATGCTCATCGGCACCAACGGCACGGAATCAACGGCGCTGCTCGGGATTGGCGACGCGTCGCTTTTCTCGCTGAACGAGGCGGACATGCGGACCAAGCTGAAGTCGTATCTTCATCTCACGGGCGATTCTCAGCTCGATGGCCTGATCGCCACCTACAAGAAATCTCGGCCAGGCGCGACGCCCAGCGACATCTACTTCGCCATCACTACCGATCGCATGATGCGCATGAACGCCATCACGCAAGCTGAGCGCAAAGCCGCGCAGGGTGCCGCGCCCGCCTACATGTACATCTTCGATTGGCGGAGCCCTGTCCTCGGCGGCAAGTTGCGCTCGCCGCACGGCATTGAGCTTGCGTTTGTCTTCGACAACACGGACAAAACCACCGGAATGAACGGCGCCGGGGCCGATTTGCTGCCGCTCGCGGACAAAGTGAGCAGCGGATGGGCCGCGTTCGCCCGGAACGGGAATCCCAATACAAGCGGCCTGCCGCATTGGCCCGCCTATGACGCGAATTCTCGCGCCACCATGGTCTTCAACGACGAATGTAAGGTCGTCAACGACCCCGGCCGCGACGAGCGCCTCGCCATCACCGCGCTGCCCTCCGCGTAGGCGAATCTGGAGAGCCCTGCTATTGCGGGTTTGGCCCAACGTGAAAGGCCGCGACGGAGAGCGCACTCCGATGCAATGGAGCGATGAGCCGAATGCCGGGTTTACGACGGACAAGCCGTGGCTACCGATTCCGGACTCGTACCACACGCATAACGTGGCCACGGAACTGAACGACCCGAACTCCATTCTGCAATTTTACGAGCACCTGCTGGCGATGCGTCATCAGGACGCGGCTTTGGACGAAGGCAACTACGTGGCGATCGATCAGAACGATTCGAACGTGCTTTCCTATTTGAGGCGGTATGGAAACGAAGAGGTGCTCGTAGCGCTCAATATGTCTGGTTCCGAGCAGAAGGTTACATTCGATCTCACGCCGGGGGGATTTTCAATGAGAAGCCTGCGGACGCTACTGAGCACTTCAAAGTCGGCGGCAGGCGAAGTGTCGATTTCATCGATTACGCTCGAGCCATTTGAGGTGTACATCGGACAGCTTAGAAAATAGAGCGCTGCGGCAGCTGGGGAGTAGGTCCCCGGTTGCATCGACGCGATAAGCAAACACTTGTTTCTACTTTTCGCATGCGTCTCTGTCGTGAGCCGAACACATTGCTCACGCGGCAGGCGCGTCCGTCATCCTCGGAGAAGTGTTGGGGTTGATACCGGTAGCAGCGTGGATGATTTCGGCGGCGACGATCATCGACGTTGGCATTTTCACCCGTGTCGCTGCATCTAGATGATTTGCGTGTGAACGGCACGCTGATTCATGGGCGTTGAATCAGCTCAAGACGGTTGCCTGCCGGATCGATCGCGATGCCTATGAGGACGCCGGTGTTTCCGAACGCACGAGGATCGCCAGCCATCGAGCCGCCAGCCGCCTTGATAGCGGCGACAGTCGCCGCCATGTCCTTCACGTTCAGAATCACGTGCGCAATCGGGTCCTTCAGGTCGTCGGAATCGCGATGGGTGATCACGATCGGCTCGCTTTTGTTGGCCTTTGCGGCGTCCATCGTCGCGCCGAAGTTCACGAAGATCTCCGCTCCTCCGGGCACATTGATCCCATTGACCTCCCACATGCCGAATGCGGCTTCGTAGAACTTGGCCAAAGCGGCTGTGTCTTGCGCGCCCACTCGCACCGAGTTCAGCGTCACCTGCGCGTGTGCGGCGCTCGCGAGCAGCAGCGCGGCGGTTACCGCCATCACAGTTGTGTAAATTCTCTTCATCGAAGTCTCCAGTGGCGCGCCTCATTCACGATGGACCGCGCCGGGTTCGACAATTGACCTGTCCGTCGCCAAGACTCTGATCAGCTTTGAAATCCTATCCGCCAAAGCCTCAAAGTTCAACCAGGTTCAACAGGTTTCAATCAGAGGCACAATGCCCTTCAACGGAAGCAGAACCCTCCGGGCGTTTAATCGGCAGATACGGTGGCCGGAAATAGACGGAGGGGCTAGGATATTCCACTCGCAACGCCGCATCCGGAATTCGCGGGTTAGGAGGTTTCATTGAGACTCAGTTACGGAACAGGCCGCACGTTTCTGTTGGTTGGAATCTTGTTGTGTGGAGCAACCACATCCCTTGCGCAGACTGAGACAATACCCAGTTCGAGCACTCCGGGCGAAGCCATACCCGGGACCCTCGGAGTGAGCCCGTTCGCAAGCAGCGTGCCGGCAAAGCTCGTTCCGGGCGTGATGCCGCTTTCGTTGCAGGAAGCCATCGACCGCGGATTGAAAAAAAATCTCGGACTGCTCCTTTCGAATGCAGACATCCGTTCGGCTCGCGGCGAGCGCTGGGAGCAATTGAGCGCTCTCCTGCCGCAGGTGACGGCAACGCCTTATGCGGCTGCTTCGGAAATCAATCTCGCCGAGCTCGGTTTCTCAAGCCTTTCTGGAGTCCACATCCCACCGTCCGTCGGCCCTTTTTCTTATTTCGATGCACGTGCAGCTGTGACGCAGTCACTGTTTGACTGGAAATCGATCAACGCTGCGCGCGCGGCGAGCCAGAGCTTGAAATCCGCCGAATATACCTACAAAAACGCGCGCGATCTAGTTGTGCTTGCCGTCGGCTATACCTATTTGCAGGCCATTGCCGACGAGGCCCGCATCGAAACGGCGCAAGCACAAGTCGATACGGCGCAGGCGCTCTACGATCAAGCAACGAACCAAGTGACTGCGGGCACTTCGCCAGACATCGACGGCCTGCGTGCCAATGTAGAGCTGCAGACCCGGCAGCAACAATTGATTCAAGCAAAGAACAACTTCGCCATCCAAAAGCTGACCGTGGCACGGGTAATCGGCTTGGCTCCCGGGCAGGAATTCGATTTGACGGACAAAGCGCCCTACCAGCCGTTTGAGGGCATCACCGTTGATGAGGCTCTGAAACAGGCATACGCTTCGCGTTCCGATTACCAAGCAGCCATGACCGACATCCGCGCAGCCGAATTCTCCCGGAAGGCTGCGCGTGCCGGCTATCTCCCGTCGCTTGCCTTCAACGCGGACTATGGCACGGGAGGAGCGCATCCCTCCACGGCAACGCAAGTATCGAATGTGCGCGGCACGCTGACGATTCCGATCTTTCAAGGAGGCAGTGTTCACGGTGACGTTTTGCAGGCCGATGCAAGACTCGAGCAGAGCCAAGAACGCCTGGACAATCTCCGAGCACAGATCGACTCCGACGTTCGCACCGCTCTGCTGAACCTTCAGTCGTCGGCCGATCAAGTCAACGTGGCGCGTCACAACATTGATTTGGCGGAAGAGACGCTGGCCCGGTCACGCCGTCGTTTCGGTGCGGGTGTCACCGATACGGTGGAGGTGGTGCAATCGCAAGAGGCGGTAGCTAGCGCCCATGAACTGTACATATCGAGTCTCTACAGCTACAATTTTTCGAAAATTTCCTTGGCTCGCGCTGTGGGTGTCGCTGAAGAGGGCGTCAAGGAATATTTCAAAGGAAAGTGAACATGGCGGATGAGAACTCTCCCCGTTCTGTGTCTGATGCGAGCAAAGAATCCCCGATCGAGCCGTCGCCCTTGAAGGGCGCAGCGTATGCGCCGCCAGCGCGCAAAAGTCCCAAGCGCCGCAGAAACATCGTGATTGTGATCGCCGTCGTGGTAGTGGTCGTTGGCGGTCTGTTTTTGTGGCGCTACTTCAGCAGCTATGAATCCACCGACGACGCCCAGGCGGATGTTCACCTGTATCCGGTCAGCGCGCGTATTTCCGGCTATGTGGTGAAGGTCAACGTGGACGACAACCAGTGGGTGCAGCAAGGCACCGTCCTGGTGGAGATCGATCCGAAAGACTATGAGGTTGCGGTCGCGCAGGCGCAGGCCAACCTGGCCAGCGCCGAAGCGACAGCACAATCGCTGAATATCACGGTTCCCATTACTTCGGTGAACACTTCGAGCCAGCTGAAATCCACTGCGTCGGACGTTGTAAACGCCAACGCCGGAATCATCGCCTCTGAGCGGCAGCTTACCGCCGCCCATGCCCAACTGGAAGAGGCGGAGGCGAACGATGTGAGGGCGCAAGACGATCTCCAACGCTACAAGTCGCTGGTCGACACTCGGGACGTGTCCGAACAGGTTTACGATCAGGCGTTGGCCACGGCCAAATCCAGTACAGCGGCTGTAGCCGCGGCCCGTGCGAATGAATCCGCTGCGCAACAATTCGTGCAACAGGCCCAGAGCCGTGAAGTGCAAGCGAATGCGAATCACGAATCAGCGGAGACAGGCCCTCAGCAAGTGTCCTCCACCCGAGCGCGCGTGCGTGCAGCGATCGCCGACGTCGAGCAAAAGCGCGAGCTCCTCGAGCAGGCCGAGCTCAACCTTCAATACACCAAAATCATCGCGCCGGTCGCAGGTGAAGTGAACAAAACGGTCGTCGTCGGGTTGAACGTTCAACCCGGGCAGCAACTCCTCACCGTCGTCCCTCTCGATGAAGTGTGGGTTACCGCCAATTTCAAAGAGACGCAACTGAAGCACATGCGAGTCGGACAAGAAGCGAAAATTCATGTGGATTCGACCGGCCAGACCTTAAAGGGCCACGTAGATAGCATCGCAGGGGCAACGGGCCCCCTCTTCAGTTTGCTTCCGCCGGAGAATGCAACAGGCAACTACGTGAAGATTGTGCAAAGGATTCCGGTAAAGATCGTTCTCGAGCCGGGCGAGAACCGGGACCGTAAGCTTCGGCCCGGCATGAACGTCGTGCCGGACGTACACCTCCGGTGAGTTCCGCTGCTCTCACAATCGATCAGGACGTTTGGCGGCCCCAATACAATCCCTGGCTGATTGCTGTTGTTGTGGCGCTGGCAGCCTTCATGGAGGTGCTCGACACCAGCATAGCCAACGTAGCCCTGCCGTACATGGCCGGGAGCCTGGGGGCGAGCAACGACCAGAGCACGTGGGTCCTAACCTCGTATCTGGTCTCGAATGCCATCATTCTGCCAATCAGCGGTTGGCTCGCCGGCACGTTCGGACGGAAGCGCTTTTTCATGGCCTGTTTGGGTATCTTCACTGTGAGTTCTTTACTTTGCGGGTTGGCGCCGAGTCTCGGACTTCTTCTTTTCTTCCGAGTGCTGCAAGGAGCGGGCGGTGGCGGGCTGCAGCCCATGGCGCAAGCCATTCTGGCGGACACATTTCCGCCGCAACAACGAGGCTTGGCGTTTGCACTCTATGGCATTACCGCGATCATGGCACCCACGATCGGGCCAACCCTGGGCGGCTGGATCACCTTTAGCTACTCCTGGCGGTGGATATTTTTCATCAATATCCCGGTCGGCATAGCGACATGGTTTCTGGTGCGGCGCTTTGTCGAAGATCCGCCCTACTTAGGCCGGCTCAAATCGGCTGGGGTCAAGTTGGACTACGTTGGCATCGGTCTGCTGGCTCTGGGGATCGGGGCTTTGCAGGTACTGCTCGACAAGGGGCAGGAAGATGATTGGTTCGGGTCTCACTTTATTACGACTTTAGTCATCCTGGCGGTGGTGTGCCTGACCTCGCTGATTATCTGGGAATGGTTTCAAAAAGCCCCGATCATTGACGTCCGCATGTTCAAGAGTTTTAACTTCGCCAGTTCGAACTTGATGATGTTCACTCTGGGAATCATGTTGTTCAGCAGCCTGGTGTTGATGCCCCAGTTCCTCCAGACGCTTTTGGGGTACACCTCCGAGCTGGCCGGACTTGCGCTTTCGGCTGGAGGCCTTGTTTTGTTGTTTGAGATGCCCATCATGGGCCAATTGACTACCAAGGTTCAGGCACGGTACCTGATCGCGTTCGGGTGGTTAGCTTTGTCCATCGCCATGTTCTATTCCACCAAGAGGATTGACTTGCAGATTAGCTTCCATGCCGCCGTATTGCTGCGCATCACCCAGGTGATTGGTTTGGGATTCCTGTTCGTGCCCATTACGCTCGTGGCTTATATTGGAATCTCGCCGGAGAAGAACAACGCGGTCGCTGGGATGGTCAATTTCATGCGCAATATGGGAAGCAGTGTCGGTACGTCTATTGTCACCACATTAGTTGCGCGGCGCTCGCAATTCCATCAAGAGATTTTGGGCGATTATGTGCGCGCCGGAAGCCCAAATTTGCAAAACAGTGTCGACGGCTTGGCCCAGCACCTGGCTCAATCTGGATTGAATACCCAGGAAGCGCAGATGCAGGCGTACGCCAGGATCTACCAAACGGTCCAAGCGCAGGCTGCAAGCTTGGCGTACGTAGATACCTTCATGGTTCTTGCCGTGGGAGCGGCGATCATGTTCTTTCTGGCTTTTGCTTTGAAGAAAAATGATCCCGGCGGTGGCGGGCGAGTGGCGGTGGATTAAGCGAAGTGGAATGATATGCAATAGGATGACGTGCAGCCAATAGCCGGCGTAGGGACCTATATGATCAAAATCGTCACAATCGAACGGGAGTACGGGAGCGGCGGAGGCGAAATCGCTCAATTACTTGCGACGCAGTTGGGCTGGAAGCTTTGGGATCAGAGGCTGACCGAGGAGATCGCCAGACTCGCGAATTGCTCCAAAGCCGTCGTCGAGGTTCGAGAGGAACGCACCGATCCACTCTACTACCGGCTGTTCAAATCCTTTTTGCGCGGAAGTTACGAAGGCAGCCTCAACGCGCACAAGCTCAATGTCGTCGACAGCGAAAGCATTTTGAAGATTACCGAACGGGTCGTTCAGCACGCAGCTAAGACCGGAAACTGTGTCATCGTCGGAAGGGGGTCGCAGATATTTCTCAGGGACCGCCCAGACACACTGCGCGTGTTTCTTTACGCTTCCAGGGAAAATAAGGTGCGGCGTATTTTGGCTCGCGGCAAGACTCAGGACGAAGCCGAACACCTCGTGGATTCCATTGACCGCGAGCGCCACGATTTCATCCAGAAGTATTTCCGCGTCGAATGGCCTGACCGCGCCGTCTACCACACCATGATCAATACCGCGATCGGCGATGATGCCGTCGTTCACATGATTCTGGATTTCATGAAAACCGTCGATGCAAGAGTCACGGGCTGAGCGCAAAGTGGAACATGCTCGGATTTTTCAGTGGGCCCTTGAGCCGCCGAAAGAGACGGATTGCTTCCAAGCGTTTCATGCGGCCGATGCGCATGAGCTCGGCGAAGGATACGTAACGAAGGTACGGTGTGCAGCCGAGCAGAGCGATCCTGAAGATGAGATGTCATCAGAGGACGAAATATCGCCATTCCACATTACTTCGTCATCTCGACGATTCGCGCGCCGAGCGCGCGGTCTCGATAAATCTCCATAAGCTCTCCGCCTGGAGCTAAGTCGCGGTTAGTTGGTTTGCCGGAGATGTGAAGTAGTCCTTCACTTGATTGCATAACAATGTCGGCTCCTTACCCCGAGTAAACTGTGGTTGCTTAACGACCACCGGCTCGGGAGAAGGAGCCGAACATGATGTTGATAGGCGTAGATTACCACCCGAGCT
>Ga0187872_10000652_pt1 | contig 38593 bp, 34 predicted proteins | sample June2016WEW_16_4_FD_132973 | JGI IMG/M metagenome (GOLD analysis project Ga0187872, IMG submission 132973) | Peatland microbial communities from SPRUCE experiment site at the Marcell Experimental Forest, Minnesota, USA - June2016WEW_16_40 | ecosystem: Environmental > Terrestrial > Soil >...
CCGCCGTATTTCGATGCCAAGGCCGACGACGCCATCAATTACGGCAGCATCGGTTCAATTATGGGCCACGAGATGACGCACGGGTTCGACGACCAGGGAGCCCAATTCGACGCCGACGGCAATTTGAAAAACTGGTGGACGCCAGACGACCTCAAGAATTTCCACGAGCGCGGCGAATGCATCGTCAAGGAATTCGATGCCTTCGAAGTTGAGCCGGGCCTGCACGAAAACGGGAAGCTCGAGGAAGGAGAGGCCATCGCGGACCTGGGTGGCCTGGTGATCGCGCACGCCGCGTTTGAAAAGACGCTGGCCGGAAAGCCCGCCCCGCCGCCCATAGACGGCTTCACGGCCGAACAGCGCTTCTTCCTCGGCTACTCGCAGAACTGGGCGGTGAACTACCGTCCGGAAGTCGAGCGCTTGCACGCGAAAACCGATCCGCATCCGCTGAACTTCTTTCGAGTGAACGGCACGGTCCCGAATGTTCCTGCGTTCGCGGAGGCATGGGGCTGCACTGACAAATCGGCCATGGTTCGCCCGGCGGCTCAGCGCTGCCGGATCTGGTAGCCGCGACGAACCTCTTCGTGGTCCGTCGGGGAAATTGAGGGCTACTTTTTCTTCGCAGCCAGGATTCGCTCGATTTGTGCGAGGTGGTTGATGTCATGCCCCGCGAACATGCGCACGATGTGCGCGACGCTCTCCTTGCCGCGCTCGGAATGCATCCCGTAGTGCTCCCACTGTTCGGGCGTGAGCGTTTTCAGCAGCGCCAGGTTCGCGGCGCGGAGCGCGCAAAACTGCTCGAATGACTTGCGGGGATCGCGCTTGTCGTAGTGCAAGGCGGTGACCCAGACGTCCTGATCGAATCCCTGAATCGGCGTCCCGGGCGCGCCAAGAATCGCGCGAATCCGGTAGCCGCCGACGAGTTCAGCATCCGCGATGTGCGCGACGATCTCGGCAATCGACCATTTTCCCTGCGCGGGGCGTTTTCGCAATTTCGACCCCGGAACGCCTTTCAGCAAGCGCTCGAGTTTCCTGGGCGTGGCGGCCTGTACTTTCAGCGGCTGCTGGTTTCCGACGTTCCCCAGCATGCGTTGGGTGTACTGCTGCGGTGTTTCGGCCATGGTTTTGGGAACTCCCTTCTTATGGCTGACTGGTCCCGATTTTAGCCGGTCATCCCTTGCTTCGGTAAGTAAGACAAGTCCGGCCGCGCCCCGCGACAGAGACATATTGGGCTGGTCTTTCGCTAGTACGGGCGGCAGGGCGCGCGCTGACGGAAATCGTGTTTGAAATTCTGGAAACTCCGCCCGCCAAAGCCTCGGCGCTCCCGCGGCCGCGGCATACAATTTATTGAGTATTATCGAGCACGGGGCCCGCCGCGGCCTGCTCGGGAAGGAATCGGCCGCGAGCCTCGATGCAGGCCACTCTCAGAGGCGAACATCATGGCGAAATCCGTGGACGTCCACCCGGAGAAGCCGCGCGCCAATGCGTCCGCGAAGACTTCCTACAAGCCTCCGGTCAAGCCGGAGGAGCGCGAGCTCGCCCGCAAGCGAAGCGAACAGGACGCGCTCGAGGCCGATCTAGCCGACCGCGAACTGCGCGCCGCGAATTTGCGGGCGGAGCTCGGGGCATTCGAGAGGCGCTACCTGCACTTTGTCGGCTCGCGCTACGCCGAGCTCGATGAATGGAAGGCGAGACTCGCCGAGCGAGCGGCACGCGAGCAGCCCGGCAACGAGCGGGCCCAGCAAGCGGCGCGCGACGCGCGCGCGATCGCCGGCGAGACGAAATCGGCCGTGGGCGACGAGGCGGCGCAGGAGCCTCGCGCGTTCAAGGCGTCGCCGGAGATGAAGCGCCTGTACCGCGAAGTCGCCAAGCGAATTCATCCCGATCTGACCTCGAATCGCGAAGACCGCGCGAAGCGCCAAGAGTTGATGGCGGAAGCAAACCAGGCGTACGAGCGCGGCGACGAAGCCCGGCTCGCCAAAATCCTGACGGCGTACGAATGCAGTCCGGACAACGTCGAAGGCGAAGGGCCCGGCCCGGAACTCGTTCGCGTGATCCGGCGAGTAAGCCAGGCGCGGGGCCGGCTGGCCGAGATCGAAGCGGAGATGCAGGAGCTGGTGCGCTCCGAACTCTACCAGTTGAAGTCGCGGGTCGAAGAAGCGGAAAAGGGCGGCCGCGACGTGCTCGGGGAGATGATTCAAAAAGTCGAAGAACAGATCGCGCTCGCAAAGGAGCGGCTCGAAACGCCCGCCTCGGCGCCTCGCTCCTGATGGAAACGCGCGAAAAACCCGCACCGCAACAGATCATCCCGACGCCATCGCAGGCACTGGCGGTGCGGTCGGCGGCGATCGTGGCGCGCGGCCTGCGCGACCTGACGCGCGACTCCAACTGGCTCATCAAGAAGGTGTTCACCGCGCGTTCCTCGCGGCTCGCGATTTCACCGGCCGGGCAGGTGTGCGCCGTTTCGCCACTGGTGCGTCAGGGCACGGAGCGCGTCTGGCTCTACGACATCGAGCTGAGCGTACCGAATTCGACGCTGGCTGTTCCCGAGGAACCGGCGGTGTGCCCGGCGGGCCTGCCGGCTGCGTTTGCTTACTCGCCCACGGCGCGGCATCTCGTGGCGGCGTGGGGCGCCTGGCCGCGGGAACTGCACGTGTTCGATCTTCACGGGAAGGTGTTTCTGGGCTCGTTCGGGCAATTCTCGAACGTCCCGGAGGCTGTGGCGTGGTCGGACAGCGCGAAATACCTGGCCGCTGCCACGGGCGGGGGAAGAGACGCAGGGTTGCAACTGTGGAAGGCGCTTCCCGAGTCGCCTTTTGGGATGCCTTTCGGAGATCCGGCGAGCGAGATGGGAGCGCCGCAGAGGGAAGAAGCTCCGGGGCCGCAGGCAGCCGAGGCTGAATCGACCGACGAAGGCACGTTTGCCGGATTTGGCCGCTGCGTCTTCAGCCCCGACGACGAAGCGCTCGCGACTGTCGCTCGGATGGAGGGCGAGTGGGCGGACGATTCGATCGTGCTGCTGGACGTGCCGGCGCTGCACCGGCAGAATTCATTTCAGGCCCAGGGGCACATCACGGACCTCGGGTGGACGTTCGACAGTCGCCAGCTGATCTTCTGCTCGTCGGGGCAGTCGTACCGCCTTTCGACCGAAACCATGCACCCGGAGGCGCTGCCGTTCGGCGCCGAGTTGTGCGCGTGCCACCCGCACTTTCCGCTCTGCTTGTGCTTCAGCTCGTGGCTCAAGAATTCCGCGAAAGGCCGGCTATTCCTGGTCGATTTGGAAAGCCTGGCGGTCTTCGACGAGTATGCCGCCGAGGGCGTCGTCGATCTGCGCTGGAGCCTGGATGGCTCGAAAGCCTACGCGGTCACCGCCGACGGCCTCGCCTACATCTACGAGCCCCCGCTGTTGTAACAACACTACTGCCAGCGCTTCGCGTCGAAGCTGAATGCGACCAGGCCGTCTCGATAGTCGATCTTCAGGTCGAGCATCCGCAGCACGGTAAATCCGAGAATGCCGGAAATTTCGGTTCCGGCCGAGTCGCTCATCGACTTCGTGTCGAACGCGATGATATCCAGATTCTTCTGTCGCAGGTTGCCGAACGTGAGGGTCAGTTCGTTCCCCCGATAGACGTTCTTGACGCTGCCGTTCAATCCGTTGACTCGCAAGTCCGGATCGCCGGAAACCTTTGTGACCTCGCGCGCCGCGTCCGGCGAGATTGTGTTCATCAGGCTGCCCGTATCGATGAGGAAAAGCTTCGGGACGGAATCGTTCAACTTCGTGGGAATGAGCAGCATATGGCCGAACCGGAACACTCCGGAGTAGGACTGCATTTCCGGGGCGATGTAACGGTCATGGAAGCGCAGAACCGGATTTGAGTCGCTTGCTTCCAAGGCCGCTTCGGGTGCGGGCTCGTCCGGCCGTGGAGGCAGTTCACTCAGCCTGAACTTCGAGTTTGGCAGGTCGATGTCGACCAGAAAATGCGAGAAGACGTCCCCGCCGATCAACCCGTCCTCGCCCACCACCGAATTTCTGTCCATAACTTGCACATTGCAATCGCGAAACTCGAGATCGCCGATTTGAATCGAGTCGGCATAGCCCACATAGCCACCGGCAGGGCCGCGATCGCCAATCCCGCGGATATCCGTTGCAACGATCTGCTTGATGCCGGCTTTCTCGGCGATCTTGCGATCGATGAGAATGCCGCCCGCGCCGGTGTCGAGCATCAGATGGGAGGAAACGCCGTTCAGCCTGACGTCGAGCCCAAAGCCTCGAAGATGGTTCGGATCGATGAGCAGGTATCTCAGATCGGTTTGGGTCGAGCTCACTTTGGAAGCCATGCGGCATTGATGAGCGGGCACGGTGGGCAGTTGTTGCAAGAGAAGCAATTTACGTTCCAGGGCGGTGCGGCTTTCAGCATCGTCGTCCGTATCCTCAGCGAGGTAGTCGTGCAAGGCTTTGACGCGATCGCCGAGCGGCAGCGTCCTCAGCCAATACCGACGGATGTCGGGATCGGAAGGGTCAAGACCGTCAGCCCGGTCAATCATTTCCTTTCCCCGGCGGTAGAGCGAAGCGGCGTTGGAGACTCGGGCCAGGCCCAGGTATGCGCGGGCATTGTTTGCGCCACTATTGATGACCTTCACGAAGATGGCTTCCGCGTCCGGGATTCTGCCCTGGCGGTAGTAGACCTCGCCAAGAGCCACCTGCGCATCGGGCGAATTGGGGGCCAACTCGACGGCTTTCGTTGCGGCGGCAAACGCATCGGCAGGCCGCTTCTGCTTCAAATCAACGCGCGCGAGCCCCACGTACGCCAGCGCGGCCTGCGGACCGGCGGACAGCGCTGCGTACTCCTGCGAGGCCGTGTCGAATTTTCCCGTGCGGTACATGCGCTGCGCGTCAGCAAGAGAGGGCGCCGCACTCGGAGCGGCGCCTGGAGCGTTCGAAGGAGCCGCATCCTGAGCCGACGCGGCCGAGGCAACCGCAATGCGGGTCAAGAACAGAAGAAGCAAAACGCCGTGGGCGGGGCGCATAGGCGAGACTCTGCCAAGCCATGTGCGAGGAGTCAAGACCGGGCGTCGTTAATGGCGGCTAAGGGCAATGAAGGCGTCAGGCGAAATTTACGCCGATCATTTTTTCGGTCCATCGCCAGATTTCACCGGCTACTTTCGGATCACGCGACAGGGGGTTGGATTCGGCGGGCTTTGACTTGACGAAGTATTGTCCGGAGACCGTTGCCACGTCGGGGGAAGTCGCGAGGTAGAGAGACACTTCGGCGCCCTGTTTCGAATTCAGCATAAAGGGTTTTACCACCGCGACGATCAGTTTGAGGGCGAGCGGCGGATCGGCGCCCCAAATGTTCGTCGCGACCACGCCCGGGTGCAGGCAATTGGCGGTCACACCGGTTCCTTCCAGTCTTCGCGCCAATTCGAATGTAAATGCATTCATCAGCAGTTTCGATTGTCCGTAGGCGGCGAACCCACTGTATTTCCGCCTTTCAAACTGAAGATCGTTCATGTCAAGACGAGCGCGGCGCTGAGCCTCGGACGAAACGTTGATGATCCGCGATGGCGCGCTGGCCTTCAAAAGATCGAGCAGAAGAAGCGTCAGCAGGGCCGCTCCCAAGTGGTTGGTGGCGAGCACCAATTCGATGCCGTCCGCGGACAGCCCGCGCGCGGGCACACCCCCGCCTGCGTTGTTGATCAGCACGTCGAGGCGAGGGCATGTCCGCCGGATTTGCTCCGCGAGTGCTCGCACGGATGCTTGCGACGACATCTCCGCGATCAGCAGCTCAAGGTCGGGCGATCCGGACTCGCGCCGGATCTCTTCCAGCGCCGCTTGTCCCTTCTCGGGATTTCGGCAGACCAGGACGACGCGCGCGCCCATGCGCGCGAGGCCGAGCGCCGTTTCCTTTCCGATGCCGCTGTTCGCGCCGGTGACGACGCAGGTTTTTCCGGTCATGGTTTGCAGTTGCGCCATATTGTTGCCCTTCGCACGCGCCACAATACATTACGCACCGAATGCGCTCAAGTAACACGGCCTAACAGCGAGGACTAGACCAGAGGCAGATTGGCTTCGGCTTCGAGCGTTGAGTCGGCGCGGTCGCCGGCGAGAAAGCGGGCGTGACCGGCGGCGGCGATCATCGCGGCGTTGTCGGTGGAAAGCGCGCGACTGGGGACGTAGACGTCGATCCCGCGTCGCGCGGCTGCGGCCTCGAATGACCGGCGGAGTTCGCTGTTTGCGGCCACGCCGCCGGAAACGAGCACGGTGCGCGCGTCGCGTTGCTCGGTGGCAGCGAGCGTGCGCGAGACGAGGCTGGCGACCACCGCGCGCTGGAAGCTCGCAATCAGGTCGAGCGTGGACGGCGTGCAGAGCGCGCGCAGTGCGTCCGCGCCGCGGTCGCCGCGGGCGAGTGCTTGCTGCCGGGCTTCGATCTCAGGCTGAAGCTGCGGGTTGCGGCGCAGGTGATACAGCACGGCCGTCTTGATCCCGCTGAAGCTGAAATCGTGAGGGTTGCCGCTCATTTTCGGCTCGCCGAAGCGAATGGCGTGCGCATTGCCGTGGGGCGCGAGCTTGTCGATGATCGGGCCGCCGGGATAGCCGAGCGCGAGCATCCTCGCGACCTTGTCGTAGGCTTCGCCGGCGGCGTCGTCGCGAGTGCCGCCGATGCGCGCGTATGAGAATCTTCGCGAGCCGTTCTGCGATTCAGAAGTGACATGGTAGAGAATGGTATGGCCTCCGGAAACGATGAGGCAAACGGCAGGCAATTCGGGTTGGCAGCCGGCCGCGTGCGCTTCGAGGAGCACGGCATGGACGTGGCCTTCGAGGTGGTTCACGCCGACGAGCGGCTTCCCGAGAGCCATCGCCAGCACTTTGCCGTAAGTGAGGCCGACGAGGAGTGAACCGATCAGGCCCGGGCCTCGCGTGACGGCGATGGCATCGAGATCGCGCAATTCCACCCCCGCCTGGCCGGCCGCTTCGCGAACCACGGGCACGATCTGCCGCAGATGCTCGCGCGAGGCAAGCTCCGGAACCACGCCGCCGTACTTGCGGTGAATATCGATCTGCGAGGCGACGACGCTGGAAAGAATGCGGTGCCCTCCGGCGACAATCGCCGCCGCCGTCTCGTCACAGGACGATTCGATGCCGAGAATCAGATGTTCACGGATGCTCACACTCACGCCTCAATCTTGCCGATGCACCAAAAACCCTATGTTAGCATAGCGATCGAGGCGCGCTGCCCGGACAGAAGGCGAGCCAGCGAGCGACCGCGATCAAATGACGGGAAAAACAAAGAAAGTGCGCAAGGCAGTGCTGCCCGTGGCGGGACTTGGGACGCGGTTTCTCCCGGCAACGAAGGCCATGCCGAAGGAGATGCTGCCCGTCGTCGATAAACCGCTGATCCAGTATGCGGTCGAGGAGTGCATCGCCTCGGGCATCGAGCACGTGATTTTCGTCACCGGGCGGCGGAAGAGCGCGATCGAGGACCATTTCGATCTGGCGCCGGAGCTCGAGAGTTTCCTCGAGGAGCGCGGGAAGCCGGACCAGGCGAGGATGGTGCGCGAGATCAGCGGGGGACTGCACTTCAGCTACACGCGCCAGACCGAGGCGCTGGGGCTTGGTCATGCGGTGCTGTGCGCCGCGGAGTTGGTGGGCGATGAACCGTTCGCCGTGCTGCTCGGCGACGTGATCATGGATGGGCCGGTTCCCGCCACGCGATCGCTGATCGATATCTACGAGGCGACCGGAGCGGGTGCGATTCACGTCGAAAGAGTGCCGCGCGAGAGGGTTCATCTTTACGGGATCATCGACGCGGTGCCGGCGGGGGATTCGCGTTTCGGCGAGCGGCTCCTGCGCGTCAAGGACCTGGTTGAGAAGCCGAGCGCGGACAAGGCGCCGTCGAACCTCGGCGTGACCGGCCGCTACGTGCTGCCGCCCGAGATCTTCGAGTATCTGGCGACCACGAAGCCCGGCGCGGGCGGCGAGATTCAGCTTACCGACGGCCTCCGGCGGCTGGCCGCGGCGGGCAAGTTGATGGCGTACATCTACGAAGGCAAGACCTACGATGCGGGCGACAAGCTTGGGTTTCTCGAGGCGACGGTTGAATTCGGGCTGAGGAATCCAAAGCTCGGGAATGATTTTCGGGCGTACCTGCGAGGACTGAAGCTGTAGGCGCCCGGCGTTACTTCTTCCTTTTCGACGAGGCCTTGTTGGAGCTGTCTGAGGCTGCCGGCTTGGACTCGGCCGGCTTTGAGTCAGATTTCTCCGCGGTCTTCGCCGGGGCAGCCTCGCCGGAGCTTTCAGTGGGAGCCGCGCCGCTGCCTTTCCCCGCGTAGTCGGTTACATACCAGCCAGAGCCTTTGAATTGAATCGCGGGCGCCCCGAACTGGCGCTCGGCCTTGCCGCCGCACTTGGGACACTTCTTCTTCGTCGAAGCCGAATGGCTTTCGATCTTTTCAAAGAGGTGACCGCACTTGACGCACTTGTATTCGTACAGCGGCAAGCAAAACTCCTTTCACGGCGACTCAGATTAAGGCTGCAATTTCAGAATCAGGCTTACGCCACGCGCCGCAGGACCGGAATTTTCGCTTCGCGCAAGACGTGCTCAACCACTATCTCCCTCAGCCGAGAAGCGTCGTAGTCGAAGTGGAGGCGGTTGGTCTTTTCGTCGAAACGGAATTTCTGGAGCCCATAAGTGTTCGCGAACTGGCCGAGCGCGCGGAACTGCTCCGGCTTGAGCCGGCCCTGCAACTCGTAGGTCACCGTCATGAATGTCATGTGGAGAATTATAGCATCGGCGTGGCGCAGACACAGCGCCGGCGCGCGGAATGGTTACAGCTTCAGATGCCGCAGCCGGAGCGCATTGCCGATAACGGAGACCGAGCTGAAGCTCATCGCCGCCGCTGCAATCATCGGGCTAAGGAGCAGCCCGAAGGCAGGATAGAGAACGCCCGCCGCAACGGGCACGCCGACGGAGTTGTACACGAAGGCGAAGAACAGATTCTGCCGGATGTTCCGCATCGTCGCCCTGCTGAGAACGCGCGCCCGCACGATTCCGCGAAGATCGCCCTTTACCAGCGTGACACCGGCGCTTTCCATCGCGACGTTGGTGCCCGTACCCATTGCGATTCCGACCTGAGCTTGTGCGAGGGCGGGCGCATCATTGATGCCGTCGCCCGCCATGGCAACGAAGCGCCCCTCTCCTTGAAGCCGCTTTACGATGCCGGCCTTTTCTTCAGGCAAAACTTCCGCGATCACGTCGTCAAGTCCGAGTTTCTTGCCGACGGCCTGCGCGGTAGTGCGGCTGTCGCCGGTCAGCATCACGACGCGGATCCCGTCTTCGCGAAGCTGGCGGACCGCCTCCGGCGTGGTCTGCTTAATGGGATCGGCCACGCCAATCAGACCGGCCGCGCTCGCATCAACAACGAGGAACATGGCGGTCTGACCGTCCGCGCGCATCGCTTCCGCTTTCTCGGCAAGCTTGCCGGGATCGACTTTCAGGTCGTCGAGAAGCTTGCGATTGCCCAGGACTACTTCGCGACCATCGACGCGACCGCGGACGCCTCGGCCCGTCAGCGACTGAAACGACTCGGCGGAGGCGAGCGCGATTCCTCGCGCCTCGGCGCCTGCGACGATCGCGGCGGCCAACGGATGCTCGCTGCCTCGTTCGAGGCTCGCGGCGAAATGAAGGACTCGAGTTTCGTCGAAGCCCGGCCCGGGTTCGATTGAGACGAGCTTGGGCTTTCCTTCCGTGAGGGTTCCGGTCTTGTCCACGACCAGCGTATCCACCTTGCGCATCTGCTCGATGGCTTCGGCATTCTTGAAGAGCACGCCCATCGTGGCACCCTTGCCGGTCGCCACCATGATCGACATCGGCGTCGCGAGCCCGAGCGCACAGGGGCATGCGATGATGAGGACGGCGACGGCGTTGATCATGGCGTGAGCCATGCGGGGGTTCGGGCCCCAGATGGCCCAGACGGCGAACGTGAGGGCCGCAGCGCCCATGACGATCGGCACGAAGTAGCCCGCGACCACGTCCGCGAGCTTCTGGATCGGCGCGCGGCTACGCTGCGCTTCACTCACCATCCGCACAATCTGCGCCAGCAGCGTTTCGGCGCCGACCCGCTCGGCGCGCATCACGAGAGAGCCTGTACCGTTCACCGTCGCGCCGGTGACGCGCGCGCCCGGCTGTTTTTCGGCGGGGATCGGTTCGCCCGTGATCATGGATTCGTCAACGCTGCTCGATCCGTCGAGCACGATACCGTCAACCGGGATCTTTTCGCCGGGACGAACGCGCAAACGATCGCCGGGCTTGATGATGTCGAGCGGGACGTCGATTTCCGTTCCGTCGGCGCGAACGAGGCGCGCTGTCCTGGGAGCAAGGCCCAGGAGGGCCTTGATGGCCGCGCCGGTTTGACTTCTGGCCCTCAGCTCCAGAACCTGCCCGAGAAGGACCAGCGTCGTGATCGCGGCGGCGGCCTCGAAATAGACCGGGACCTCGCCACCTGGGCCACGAAAGGAGTCGGGGAACACGTCGGGGAAGAGAGCGGCGACAAGGCTATAGAGATAAGCAACTCCCACCCCGAGTCCGATCAGCGTGAACATGTTCAGGCTTCGGTTGACGATCGACCGCCATCCGCGAACAAAGAACGGCCAGCCGCCCCACAACACAACCGGCGTAGCGAGGGCCAACTCGAACCACTGCCGGTCCTTCGGCGAAGTCTGGCTCAGCAGCGATGAAAGAAACGGAACGAGTTCGCCCATGGCCGTGAGAAGGACGGGAATCGTCAGGACCACGCTGACCCAAAATCGACGGGTCATGTCGATCAGTTCGGGGTTCTCCTCTTCGGTCGACGCGACCGTTACGGGCTCCAGGGCCATTCCGCAAATCGGACATGCGCCCGGGTGGTCTTGGCGGATTTCGGGATGCATGGGGCAGGTGTAGAGGGCTGCTGCCGTTGCAGACGGCGGGGCGGGCTTCGCGCCTCCCAATTGGACCATCTGATTGTGGTCGGGCAGCTTTGCGTTCAGATACTTCTCGGGCTCGGCGCGGAACTTGTCGGCGCAACCTGCGCAGCAGAAGTAGTAGGTCTTCCCGGCATAGTCGGCCGTGGCCCTTGCTTGAGCCGGGTCCACCGTCATTCCGCAGACTGGGTCTCGTTCCACTATGTCCGTTTTGATCGGTTTGCACCCATCATATATCGCTTTGGATTCCAAGCTGAGCATTCCCGATTCGAGGGAACTTTACGAGCGAGGCGCCGCGATATGAAAGGGAGCGCGGCTAGCGCGCGATTCACTTTTCGTTCAAGACGGAATCGAGATAAGCCATCATTGTGGGGCTCGTCCAGTCCTGCGGACCGATGATTTTGCGATCGATGCGGCCTTTGCGGTCGATCACGTAGGTCTCGGGGTACATCGTTGTGCCGTAGGAGCGTGCGATCTGTTGCGATGAATCAAAGTAAGTTGGGAAGTCGACGTTATACGTCTTCAGGAAACTCTCGTACGCGGATTGGCTGTCGTTCACGCCCGCGTTGACGCCAAGAACCAGGCCGCCGAGGGGCGCGACCCGTCGCTGCAACTCAACCAGTGAAGGGGCTTCGTCAACGCAGGGCTGGCACCACGTAGCCCAGAAATTCAGAACGACGACTTTGCCGCGAAGATCGGAGAGGTTCGCGGGCTTTCCGTCCAGCGTAAGCTGAAAGTCCTTGGCGGAACGGCCGCGCAAGCTGGGCTCGCCCTGGCGGTATTCAGGACGAGCGAAAAGAACAATCAGCCCGGCAATAAAGGCGAGAACAAGGCCAGTTTTCAGTTTCCGTTTCAATCCCCCATCCAAGCGCCCTATAATGAATGCAAGACAACAGGGCCACCGTACCCAAACCGGCAGCGAGCAGTTTAGCAGCCCGCGCGGATAGGAATACAAAAAACCTTGATCTCCGCCATCATTCCCGCTCGGAACGAAGAGGTATCGATAGCCCGCGCGGTCGAGTCGGTGGCGGCGCAACCGGAGATCGGGGAAGTGATCGTCGTTAACGATCAGTCGACCGACCGCACCGGTGAGATTCTCGAGCAACTGGCGGCGCAGATTCCGAAGCTCCGGGTGCTTGCGGTGGGCGAACTGCCCAGGGGCTGGGCGGGTAAGAACCATGCGGTGTCAGTCGGCGCGGCGGCTGCGACGGGCGACTGGCTGCTCTTCACCGATGCCGATACGTTTCATCTGCCGGGCGCGGCACGCCGGGCCCTTGCGGATGCGGTGGACCATGACGCGGTCCTCGTTTCGTACTCCCCCGAGCAAGAGATGGAGACGTTGAGTGAGCGCGCGCTGATTCCGTTTGTTTATTGCAGGCTGGCGGCGAGATTTTCGTTTGCGCGGGTAAACGATCCCGGGCATCCAGACGCTGCGGCCAACGGGCAGTTTGTGCTGTTGCTCCGCGACGCCTACGAAGCGGTGGGAGGCCATGCAGCGGTTGCCGGGGAGATCGTGGAAGATGTGGCGATCGCCCGTCGCGTAAAGGGGCAAGGATACGGCATCTACTTCACGACGCCCATTGGAATCGTGCGGACGCGGATGTACCGGTCGTTCGAGGCGATGTGGCAGGGATGGACCAAGAATCTCTACCCGCTGATGGGCGGGACTCCGCGGTCGGTCCTGATCGAACTGGCGGATGTGTTTCCGTTTTTCGAAGTGCTGACGCTGGTTTTGCTAGGCGCTTTTGTCTTCAAGGAACGCTTCGGGGCGCCCTGGCTCCTGCTGTCGGTTGTGGTAGCGGCGGTCTGTGGGGCGCATCTGCGTTACGGCGTCACGCTGTATCGGAATCTTTTCCCGATTTCCTCCGTCCAATACTACGTGTTGGGAGTGTGCCTCTACACGGCGGCGCTCGGCGCGTCGTGGTGGAAGAACACGCGGGGAACAGTGGTCTGGAAGGGAAGGGCGTACCCGGCGAAGACGCCATGATTCGAGTCACGCGCAAAGTCGAGTTCTCCGCGGCGCATTACTACCATAATCCGGATTTTTCTCCGGAGGAGAACCGGCGCATCTTCGGCAAGTGCAACAACCCGCACGGACACGGCCACAACTATGTGCTCGAAGTGACGGTTGCGGGCGAGCCGGACCCCGCTACGGGAATGGTGCTCGACCTGAAGGAGCTGAAGGATATTCTGCAACGCGAAATCGTGGACCGGATGGACCACCGCCACCTGAATCACGAGGTTCCGGAACTGGCCGGAAAGATTCCCACGTGCGAGAACGTCGCGGCTCTGATCTGGAATCTGCTGGCGCCGAAGATCACGCAGGGAAGGCTCGATCGCGTGCGGCTATATGAGTCGCCGGATTTGTTCGCCGACTGCACGGCGGAACCAAACGGAACGGGAGTGCGCGCTTGAACGGCCCGCTCAACCTCTCGCTGACACGGCGGTACCGGTTTTCGGCGTCGCACCGGCTGCACAGCTCAAATTTCAGCGAGGCGGAAAACCAGCGGCTCTACGGCAAGTGCAGCAATCCGTATGGACACGGGCACAACTACGTGCTCGAAGTGACGGTCACCGGGCCGGTCGATCCCGAGACGGGGATGGTGGCGAATCTGGGCGAGCTCGATCCGTTTGTCGAGCGCGAAGTTGTCGAAGCGTTCGATCACAAGTACCTGAACAAAGAGATTCCTGAATTTGGCGGTTGCGTGCCGACCACCGAAAACGTCTGCCGCGAAATCTACCGGCGACTGAAAGCGTTTCCGGCGGCCCGGTTGGAACGCGTGCGGATCGAGGAAACCAGCAAGAACAGTTTTGAGTTTGCCGGATAGAATGCCGGGAGCGGTCGGAAGCGAGCGGAGCGCGCGATGGCGAAAACAACGACTAGTAAGACGGCGCTGAAAGAAGCGACCGAGATCGTAATTCCGGAAGTCACGGTACCGGGCGGCATCGCCGACCTCGTGCGGCAGATGATCGCGCAGCTCGGCGAGGACCCGAACCGTGAAGGATTGCGCCGCACGCCCGAGCGGTTTGAAAAGGCGCTCCGTTACCTGACGAGCGGATACCGGCAGGACCCGGACAAAATCTTGAACGGCGCGATGTTCAGCGTCACCTACGACGAGATGGTGGTTGTGAAGGACATCGAAGTCTACAGCCTGTGCGAACACCACTTGCTTCCGTTCTTCGGCAAGTGCCACGTGGCTTATATCCCGAACAAGAAGGTGGTCGGGCTGAGCAAAATCGCAAGGCTGGTGAACATGTACGCGCGGCGCTTGCAGATTCAGGAGCGGCTGACGAGCCAGATCGCGGAGACCATCGAGGAAAGGCTCAGCCCGCAAGGCGTGGGAGTGATCATCGAGGCGCGGCACCTGTGCATGGTGATGCGCGGCGTCGAGAAACAGAATTCGACGGCGATGACGAGCGCCATGCTGGGCGTCTTTCGCGAGAATAAGCAGACGCGCGACGAGTTTCTCTCGCTGATAAAGGGCGGGAAGTCGTAGGCCGCCCAAGAATCCCCGCGCCACCGTGAGATGGTCGAGACCCCACGCCTCCTGTTACGACGCTGGCGGGATGCCGACCGCGAGCCCTTCGCGCGGCTGAATTCCGACCCGCGCGTGATGGAATTCATGCCCTCCTGTTTGTCCCGTGAAGAAAGCGACCGCCTCGTGGACCGTATCGAGGCGCATTTCGACTCACGCGGGTTCGGCCCATTTGCCGCCGAACTGCGGCGGGAGCGCAGCTTCATCGGCTTCGTCGGGCTTTCCGTGCCGGACTTCGAGACCAGCTTTAGTGCATCGAGATCGGGTGGCGACTTGCTGCCGAACATTGGAATCAGGGGCTCGCCACAGAAGGCGCGCGGGCCGTGCTTGCATACGCCTTCGATGTGCTCCGGCTCGATGAAGTCGTATCGTTTACCGTGCCGGCAAATCTGGCGTCGCGGCGCGTGATGGAGAAGATCGGCATGAGCCGCTCGCCAGAAGACGATTTCGACCATCCGCGTTTGCCGGCAGGACACCCGTTGCGGCGGCATTTGCTTTACCGAATTCGCGCACGCGCCGCGACAGAATGAAACCGCTGGGTCAGGGGTTGGGAGGGCCGACAACGTAATCGTCGCCGACACGATCGAGGAGCAGCTCCCGGCGATGCTTCAGCAACTCGATCTGGCTCGAGACCTCGACGAATTCCTGCTTTTGTTCCTTGGATAGCTGAGTGCCGAGCTGGTTCAACTGATCCAGGCGCGCCTGGAGCTGGGGAATTTGCCGATCGATGAAAACGGGGTGGATGAGCAGGGCCTTGGCCTGACCGCTTCTGACCTGGAGGCGGTTATTCTCCTCCCAGATAGGCATAACGCCGACATCACCCAGCTCGAACCGGATTCCAGCGGGGCCGTAATCTTTCTTAACCACGGCGAACTTCGCGATGATCGAGTCGCGTGGCTCGCCGTTCTTATCGGGCATCAAACCTTGCACGTAGGAGGCAGACTGGTTCGAAAGAAAATTGCCCAGCGAATAGAAGATGACGGTCTTGCGGCGATCCGGAGTTAGATAGGTCTCGATGGGCTGGAGCACGTGAGGATGATGCCCGATGACAGCGTCGGCGCCAGCCTCCAGTATCTTGTGCGCTATTTCTACGTCCTCGGGACGAGGATCGGGCGCATATTCAACTCCCCAATGAATTGAAACGAGCAGAAGATCGCACTGCGAGCGCGCCGCCTTGATGGCTTCGAGAACGCCTACTTCGTCGCGGCCGGGCGCGCCGTCCGACTGGCCCGGATACGGGAAGAAGGCGACGTGGGGCTCGCTGTCCTTGTCGGGATTGCGATGGCCATTGAGCCAGCGCGTCATTCCAAGCCACCCGACGCGAATGCCGTTCTTTTCGAGGATCACAGGCTGCCATGCGGCGTCCGCCGTAGCCCCGGAGCCGACGAAGAGAAGCCCGTGCTCGCGCAGGTGGTCGAGGGTTTCGTCGAAGCCCGGATAGCCTTGGTCGAAGACGTGATTGTTCGCAAAAGATACGATTTTCACGCCGTTCGCTTTCAGCGAGTCGAGCAGGGCCAGCGGAGCCTCAAACTGAAAGGGTTTTGAGCCGACGGAGTGCTTGGGCGCCACCGGCGTTTCAAGATTGACGAAGCCGAAATCGGCTTGGTGGAAAGCATCCGCGACGTCGGCAAAGAGAACGTCCCAGCCGTTGTGATTCTCCGCCGCTGTGTTCTGCGGCGCCGACTTTTCGGTCGATTCCTGAGTGCCGGCCGCTGCGGCCATCGCAGACTGAACCACAGCCTGGTGGGGAATCACGTCGCCGGCGATCGCGAATGTGACCCGGCTGATCTCCTGGGGATACGCAGTCGTCGAGGCTTTGGCCTGCGCTGCTTGCCGGTTTGCGCTGGCGACAGCCAAAACGAAGAAGGCCGTCCACAGCGCGAACGCGCCCGTCGCGACGGTTCTTTTTGAGCAGCCAATGGTGCCAGAAGCCATGCCGGAATCAGTATACCGCGGCACGATTCGACCATTTGACGTGTCCGGCCCGAGATTTCCATGGGAAGCGAACCGCAGCGCGGAGGTCCGGCAGCGCGACAAAATCCTTGTGGCGTGCCCTGCGACTGTATGCTAGCATTTTGACGTTGAGAAGAGGCTAAAAGCGTAGAGCAAGGGCACGACGTTTCAGCGGGAGGGGCGAGTTGATGGACGCAAAAGTCGGTGTAATCGAGCAGTTCCGGACCCACACGAAAGATACGGGATCGCCGGAAGTGCAGATTGCGTTGTTGAGCGAGCGCATCAACTATCTCACCACCCACCTCCAGTCTCATGCAAAAGATCATGCTTCGCGGCGCGGGTTGATCATGATGGTCAACAAACGCCGGCGGCTGCTGGATTATCTGAATCGGCGCGACCCGGATCGGTATCGCGAGATTGTGGAACGACTCAGCTTGCGTAAGTAGCGCGGATTTCTCGAGCGGCCGCTCCGGCCGCATCTCCCTTCACCGCACAAACCAGAGCTGTCTGCCGGTCTGCGGGTCCCTGGGACCGCGATGCGCGAGTGGGTTTGCCCGCTAGTCTTCTGACCCGCTGGGGCGCGTTTGCCTCGCTTCTTTCCTCTTCGAGACGTTTTTTTCCGAGAGATTCTCTCGTATCTGATGACCGTTCCCGGTGATCCGGGACAGAAGGATGTGACAGGATGTTCGAACAAGTGAGTTTGGACCTGGGCGGGCGGAAATTGACGCTCGAAACGGGCAAGATGGCCCGCCAGGCGCACGGCGCCGTTGTGGCGCGCTACGGCGACACGGTGGTGCTCGCCACGGCGTGCATGGACAACAAGGCAACCGAAAAGGATTTTCTACCGCTCACGGTGGACTACCGCGAGTACACGTACTCCGCCGGCAAGATTCCCGGCGGATTCTTCAAGCGCGAAGGCCGCCCCTCGGAGCGCGAGATCCTGACGTCGCGCCTGATCGATCGTCCGCTGCGGCCGCTCTTTCCGGAGGGCTGGGCGACGGAAACGCAGATCGTTGCGATGGTGCTTTCGGCGGACAGTGAAAACGACCCGGATGTCATCGGCCTCACCGCGGCTTCGGCGGCGCTCTACATTTCGAAGATTCCGTTCGCGAATCCGATCGCGTGCGTTCGCGTCGGGCTGCTTGACGGAAAGCTCGTGATCAACCCGACCGTTGCCGAGCAGAAGACCAGCCTCCTGAACATCGTGGTTGCCGGCTCGGCGGACGCAATCGTAATGGTGGAGTCGGGCGCGCTCGAAGTGTCCGAAGAGACCGTTACCGACGCGCTTGAGTTCGGCCACGCCGCGATCAAGCAAATCGTCGGGGAGATCCGCCAGCTTGGCGCTCGAGTCAACCAGCAGAAAGTAGCGGTGACGCCGCCCGCGTTCGACGAAGCGCTCTATCAGCAGATCACAAAGCAGCATGGCGAGCGGCTGCGAGATGCTCTGGACACGGCGAAGCACCCGAAACTCGAGAGCTACGGTCTGGTCGACGCGATCAAGGCCGAGATTCTCGCCGCGGTTCCGGAAGAGGACGAGGAAAAGAAGAAGCTTGCCTACCGCGCCTTCGAGCGGCTTCGCGAACACATCTTCCGCGACGACATGCTGAACCGCCGGCGGCGTCCGGATGCGCGCGCGTTCGACCAGATCCGGCAGATCACCTGCGAAGTGAGCGTGCTGCCCCGAGTGCATGGGTCGGCGCTTTTTACGCGCGGCGAAACGCAATCGCTCGCCACGGCCACGCTGGGAACGAAAGACGACATGCAGCGCCTCGATCTGCTCTTCGAGGAAGATACGTTCAAGCGTTTCATGCTGCACTACAACTTCCCGCCGTTTTCCGTCGGTGAAGTGAAGTTCCTGCGCGGCCCGGGCCGCCGTGAAATCGGCCACGGCGCATTGGCCGAGCGCGCGGTCGCAAACCTGCTTCCGCCTGAGACGGAGTTTCCGTACGCGGTGCGCGTCGTTTCGGACATCCTCGAATCGAACGGATCATCGTCGATGGCCACGGTGTGCGGCGCTTCGCTCGCCTTGATGGACGCGGGCGTGCCGCTGAAGTCACCCTGCGCCGGAATCGCGATGGGCCTGGTGGTCGAGGGCGACAAGTACGCGATCCTGACGGACATCGCCGGCGCCGAGGATCACTACGGCGACATGGACTTCAAGGTCGCCGGTACGCGGCAGGGAATTACGGCGCTCCAGATGGATATCAAGGTGGGCGGCGTGAGCATCCCGATGATGCGCGAGGCGCTTGCGCAGGCTCGCAAAGCGCGCCTCGAGATTCTCGACACGATGGACCGCACGCTTCCAAGCGGGCGGCCGGAGATTTCCACCTACGCGCCACATCTGCACATGCTCAATATCCCCACGGACAAGATCCGCGACCTGATCGGGCCGGGCGGCAAGAAGATTCGGTCGATCATCGAGGCGACGGGGGTGAAGATCGACGTGATGGACGACGGCAAGGTTCACGTCTTCGCGAGCAACGGCCCGGCCGCCGAGGAAGCCTTGAAGCTGATTCGCGAAGTGACGGCGACCGCCGAGATCGGCAAGACCTACCTCGGTAAAGTCGTGCGCATCGCGGAGTTCGGCGCTTTCGTTGAGATTTTCCCCGGCACCGACGGATTGCTGCACATCAGCGAAATTGCGGAGCAGCGCATTCGCGCCGTTCGCGACGAGTTGAAGGAAGGCGATCAGGTGCTGGTGAAAGTGCTCGCGATCGAGGGAAACAAAATCCGCCTGAGCCGCAAGGCCGTTCTGCGCGACCAGCGGGACAAACAGGCCAAGGGCGAAGCGGCGGGCTAGCGGTTTCGCTGCGCTCGCGGTAACACCAGGAGAGTGAAAAGGGAGGCGATCCGTCGCCTCCCTTTTTGTTTTAGCCGGCCTCAGAAACGCGCTCGATACGAGCGCCGACAGAGCGCAATTTGTCTTCGATGCGCTCGTAGCCGCGGTCGATGTGGTAGACGCGGTCGATCCACGTAGTATTGTCCGCGACGAGCGCCGCAAGGACCAGGCCCGCGCTGGCGCGCAAGTCGGAGGCCGTGACGGGCGCTCCAGTCAACGGAGTCGGGCCGGTGACGACGGCGACATTGCCGTCGATCGTGATGTTGGCGCCCATGCGCATCATCTCGCTTGCGTGCAGGTAGCGGTTCTCGAAGATCGTTTCGCGGATGTGCGAGACGCCGTGCGCCTGCGTGGCCAGCGCCATGAACTGCGCCTGCATGTCCGTGGCGAAGCCGGGAAATTCCTCGGTGGTGACGTCGGCGGCGACGAGCCTCTTCGCGGCGCGCACGCGCAGCCCGCGCTGGCCTTCGCAGCGAATCTCGACGCCGCATTCCTTGAGCTTGTCGATCACGGCGCCAAGATGGTGCGGGTCGCAATTGGTCAGCAAGAGGTCGCCGCCGGTGATGGCGCCCGCCACCAGAAACGTTCCCGCTTCGATTCGATCGGGGATAACGGCATGGGTTGCCCCGTAGAGCTTTTCAACGCCCTGCACGCGGATCGTGGATGTCCCGGCGCCCTCGATTTTGGCGCCCATTTTCGTAAGGAGGTCGGCGAGGTCGGGAATCTCGGGCTCGAGCGCCGCGTTTTCGAGGATGGTTTCGCCTTCGGCAAGCACTGCCGCCGTGAGAATGTTTTCCGTCCCGGTGACGGTGATCTTGGGGAAGCGAAAGGTGGTGCCGCGGAGTCGCTTGGCGCGCGCCTCGACGTAACCGTGATCCATCGAAATCGTGGCGCCCAGCCTTTCGAGCGCCTGAATGTGGAGGTCGATCGGACGTGCGCCGATGGCGCAGCCGCCGGGAAGCGAAACGCGCGCGTATCCAAAACGCGCGACGAGCGGCCCGAGGGTCAGTACCGAAGCGCGCATCGTCTTCACGAGTTCGTAAGGCGCCTCCGCGTGCGACACCGTTTCCGCCCGGATCGTGAATTCGCTGGGCGGGAGGTCCGGACTCTCGACGCGACATCGCATGTGCGCGAGCAGTTTCGCCATCGTGATGATGTCGCGGACGTGCGGAATGTTCTGGAGACGTACAGGTTCAGCGGTAAGCAGGGCCGCCGCCATGGCAGGCAACGCCGCATTCTTGGCGCCGCTGATCTGAACGCTGCCTTCGAGCCGCCGCCCACCTTCGATCTTGAACCGATCCATGTCCTATTTCCGTCCCTGAGTTTTCGTGTTCGCCGGCCGCTTCTTCGCGGCCAAGAGAGCCTGCCGCACGTTGCCGCCCGCCGCCGCAAGCCACCGGCGCGCATCGCGGGCACTGGCGGCTGTTTTGAGCATAACAAGAGCCGCCGGAAGATTGTGGCCGGTCTGACGCAGAGCGTGTTCTGCAGCGGACGCGCTTACGCCGGCGGCCTCTTCGAGAACCCGCGCGCCGCGCCGGCGCAACTTCTGATTTGTCAGCGCGACGTGGACCATCCAGTTCTCATAGACTCTGCCGAGCCGCACCATCGCAGCCGTAGAGAGCAAGTTCAGGACCAGTTTCTGCGCCGTGCCGGCCTTTAGCCGCGTCGAGCCTGCAATAGCCTCCGGCCCCGTGTCCGGCGCGATCGCGATCCGCGCGCGCCGTGCCAGCGGCGACCGCGGATTCGAGGTAACGCCGATCGTCAGCAGGCCGCGGCGTTTCGCGAAATCGAGCGCGCCGAGCACGTACGGCGTCGTGCCGCTCGCAGAGAGTCCCACGACGACGTCACCTCGCTTCACGCCTGCGCGCCGCAGATCGCGCGCGCCATTCGCAGCCGAATCCTCGGCGCCCTCGGCCGCGTGGCGGAGCGCCCCCGTGCCGCCCGCGATGATCGCTTGCACCATCTTAGGCGGCGTTCCGAACGTCGGCGGGCATTCGGCCGCGTCCAGGACAGCCAGGCGGCCGCTCGTTCCCGCGCCCACGTAGAAAAGCCTGCCACCGAGGCGAAACGACTTCGCAATCGCATCCACTGCCCGCGCGATCCTGGGTAGCTCGCGGCGCACGGCCGGGGCAACGCGCGCGTCTTCGCGGTTCAATGCGTGCAGGATTTCGAGCGTGGATTTCCGATCGAGACCGCGCGAATGCGGGTTTCGCTGCTCTGTCCTGGCCGGTTTCAAGGAGCGCCTCACTCCTGAAACGATTATAGCGGGAGGCGAACGCAGGGGCGCGCGCGCGATGGAAATCGAGCACGGATTGTGCCGAGGGAGTTATCGGGCGGCGACCTGCCCGCTCACGAGGCCGAGCGCTTCGACGACGGCATCGTGAAGCGCGGGGCGCACCTGGCGGATCTTTTCGTTCGCGCGAGTGGGATTCACGCGGTTCGTGAGCAGGATGACGAAGAGCCTTCGGCTCGGGTCGATCCAGAGCGATGTGCCGGTAAAGCCTGTGTGGCCAAAGCTCTGCCTCGAGAAGTAGCGGCCCGATGAGGAGGGCTCGGTGGGCACGTCCCAGCCGAGCGCGCGGGCGGAATCGCCTATGGTTTGTCGTGCAGTGAACTGGCCGATCGTTGCGCGCGCGAGGAGTCGGTGGTGCGCGTAGATGCCGCCATTCAGGAGCATCTGCGCGAAAATCGCGATATCACCGGCGGTCGAGAAAAGCCCCGCGTGCCCGGCCACTCCGCCCATGGCCCAGGCGTTTTCGTCGTCCACTTCGCCTCGAAGGAGGCGCTTGCGGTACGACGTGTCATTCTCGGTCGGAGCGATTCGCGCGCGCAGATTCCGGGATGGATTGAACATCGAGGAGCTCATCGCGAGCGGCTCGAAAATGTTTTGCCGGGCAAATGCATCGAGCGAATGTCCGGTCAGACGTTCGATGGTTTCGCCGAGAAGGATGAACCCGAGGTCGGAGTATTCAACCTGTTTTCCTGGTTCGCGCACAAGCGGTTCGGCCATCGCGCGGGCGAGGATTGCGTCTTTACCCTTCGCGTCTTTGTAGAAGTCGCGGTGCCACGGGAGTCCGGAATCGTGGAGCAGGAGCATGCGGATCGTAATGTGCGCGCGCCACGAGGAATCGGGATCAGACTTGGCCGCCGCGGCGAATTCGGGCAAGTAGCTCGCGAAGGGCGCGTCGAGGTCGAGTTGGCCCTGCTGGACGAGCAGCATTGCGGCGGTGGTAGTGACGATGGGTTTCGTGAGCGATGCCACGTCGTAGATCGTGCCGGCAGTGACGCGGCTCGCTTTGGCGTCACGGGTTAATCTGCCAAATGGATGAATTGCCAAGCCGTCGTTCCAGCCAACCGCCAGGACACCGCCGGGGAACGCACCATCCGACACCGCGCGGTCGACCAGATCGTATGCCGGTTTGAGGCGATCGGACATCGACGCGGCGGCCGGTGCGAGCGTCATCGGATTCGCCGCCACGCGCATTCCGGCGCCGCGCTGCGCGCTTCCAGGCACGGTAACCGGAATCCTTCCTGTGATCGCGATCTGTCCGAACAGCGCGCGCGCCACGGCGCGCTGCGACACGCCGTTGGTCGAGAACTCTGCGAGCCACGTTTTCGCAGTGGGGAGGCGTTCGATCAAATAGGGGCTGCCGAACGACGCGATCACCACGGGCTTTCCGGAAACGAGCAATTGGTTCACCAGGGCGCGCTGATCATCCGGGAAGCCGACGTTGCCCTTGCGGTCGGCGACGCGCACGAAAAGCGCGGCAATAGCCACGTCGTAGGAGTCAGGTGAGGGAAGTTTGAGCGTGGCGACGCTCGTGAATCGCGTGTCGGCGCGGAGCACGGAAAGCGAATCGACGCGCGGCCGAATCGCGGGCTCAAGGGTTTCACCGGGGACCGGGTCCGGATCAGCCGAGAGCGCAACGAGCAGAACGCGAAGCGGGCGCGTCGCGTCGAGAGGCAGAAGCCGCGTCGAGTCGCGGAGCAGCGTCACGCCCCGATCGGCGATCTCCTGCGCCTGCGCCTCGTATTCCGGACGGCCGAATGTTTGATTGAGCCGGTCCACATCCACGAACCGATTGCGGTTGAGTCCTAGCCGAACCTTGGCCGCGAGAATTCGCCGCACGGATTCGTCGATGCGCTTGCTGGAAATTCGCCCGGACTTGACGGCGTCTTCGAGTCCCGCCATTGCCGCGTCGGGAACGGGAGGCATCAAAAGGACGTCTGCGCCGGCCTCGATGGCGCGGACAGCGACCTCACCGGGCGGGTAGAGCGATGTAACGCCGCCCATCTCGAGGGCGTCGGTGACAATCAGGCCCCGAAACCTCATCTCGCCGCGCAGGAGGCCGGTCAAGATCTTCCGCGAAAGCGTGGCGGGAACGTGCGCGTCCGGCTCCAGTGCTGGCACAGCGAGGTGCCCGGGCATGATCGAGCTGACGCCCGCCCGAATCGCGGCGCGGAAGGGCACGAGTTCGGTGCTCTCGAGTTCCTGGCGATTGCCAGGCACCACGGCGAGGGACAGGTGCGAGTCCACGCTGACATTGCCGTGGCCGGGGAAATGCTTGGCCGTCGCGAGCGCGCCGTTCTCTTCGACACCCCAGACGAACTGCGCAACGTACGCGGCGACGTCTTTCGGATCTTCGCCGAACGACCGCACATTGATGATCGGATTTTCCGGACTATTGTTGACGTCCGCGTCGGGCGCAAAAATCCAGTGGATTCCGGCAGCGCGCGCTTCGATCGCAGTCGATCTACCCGCCGTGTAAGCGAAGCTTGGTTCTCCCGTCGCGGCAATCGCCATGGCGGACGGGTAGGGCGTGCCCTCTTCGAGACGCATCCGCGTGCCCGATTCGAAGTCGGCGCCGACGAGCAGCGGAATTTTCGCGCGGCGCTGCAATTCGTTGAGGATGATTGCAGTCGGGTAGACCTGGCTGCGCCTGATCCCAAGCGGGCCGCGCGCCGTTCCGACGATCAGACCGCCGACATGGTTCTCCTCAACCTCGCACAGAACCCTTGTGTAATCAGCGCCTTCCGCCGGGGCGAAGACGCCAAAGAAAGACACCATCAGCATCTGGCCGAGCTTTTCGCGCAGCGTCATTCTCTTGAGTGTCTGTGCGACCCAACGTGTCTGCAAATTCTGTGACCGGCTGTTCTTGCGGGAATTTCGACGCGCGCGCGTGGAAGATTTCATGAGCACAAATGTGCCAAAAATGGCATCGCCAGGACCCCTAGAACGGCCTTAATAGCCATTTTTGCAGGGGTTTTTTCATGTCGGCCGCTGTATCCTGGGGTTTTATATAGCATACGGCTTCACGTGGCACAATGAAGGGCCTGGGGCGATGTTCGTGAATGAAGCGGGACGAAATCGCCGCCCATGAGCCTGTGACGCGCATCTTTCGGCATCGGGGCAGGCCGTGTAGAATCCAAGTCTTGCAAGATCAGCGCCACAGTTGGAACCGGCCGTGGAGTTCTCAAGCAAAGTGAAAGGAATCGATGCCACCGAAGATCTCTGCCGCTGACGCCTCCTACTTCCTCGGGTTCGACGGCGGCGGGACGAAGACGGAGTGCGTGCTCGCCGACGCCGAAGGCCGGGTATTGGCGCGGGCGTCCGGCGGTCCTTCCAATCCGCTTCGCACGGGATACACGAGAGCGTGGTTCGCGCTCAGCGAGACCGCCGACATGGTCTTGAGCCGTCAGAAAATCCACGCGGGCCACATTCGGGGAATCTGCGCCGGGCTGGGTGGCGCAGGCCGTGCCGGTGTAGCGCGACGGGCCGCGACGTTTTTCCAGGATGGGTTTCCCAATGCCAGCGTTGGAGTGACGACAGACCTCGAAATCGCGCTCGAGGCCGCATTCGGCGCGGCCGAGGGGATCATTCTCCTAGCTGGCACCGGCTCCGCGGCGTTCGGGCGTGACGCCAATGGGCGGACGGCCCGCGCGGGCGGGCGGGGACCATGGTTCAGCGATGAGGGCAGTGCTTTCGATATCGGCCGCCGCGCGTTCCAGGCAGTCGTGCTGGCGGAAGAGGGCCGAGGGCCGGCCACGGTGCTCGAGAAACGAATTCTCACGTGGCATCAATGCCAGGACTGGGACTTGTTGCTGGAATGGATCGCGAAAAATCCGGACGAAGTTTTCTCGAAGACGTTCCCGTTGGTGGTAAAAGTCGCCGATGAGGGCGATGGCGTGGCACGCGAGATTTTGTCTGAGGCCGCCACTTCACTTGCTGGACTCGCGGAGTGCGTTTCGAACGAACTCGGCTGGCGCAATCGCGAAGTCCCTGTCGCGAAGGTCGGGGGCGTATTCGGGCGCTCGAAACACTTCGATGCGGCGATCGACGCGGAATTGACCCGACTGATCCCCGGCGTGCGCTTCGTACCAGTGGAAATCTCTCCCGCGGAAGCCGCAGTTCGCGTGGCCGTCCGGTTGGCTCGGGCGAAGGGAAATGCCGCCTGAATCCGAAACGCGGCTTGCGCGCACGGCCTCCGGCGAGGACCTGAAGGCTTTCGTGCATGAAGCCGGCGAGGAGACGCTGCTCGCGCTGCTGGAGAATCCAAATCTCGAGGAAACGCACGTCACGCTGCTTCTCGAGCGGCTCGATTTGCCGGCCAACGTCCTCGCCGCGGTAGGCGGGGAGGGGAAATGGACGGCGTCTGAAGGCGTTCGACTGCGTCTGGCGCGGCATCCGCGGACACCGAAGCGCATCGCCCTGGCGGTGACGCGGCAGCTATATCTTTTCGACCTCGTGAGGCTGAGTCTGGTGGCGTCGGCACCCGCTGATATCCGGCGCGTCGCGGAAGAGATCATCGTCTCGCGCGTGCCGCATCTCCCGGTTGGCGAGAAGCTAACCCTTGCGCGGCGCGGCCCGCCACGCGTGGCCGGGGCGCTCCTCGCTGAAGGGCACCCGCAGGCCGTAAAGCTGGCGCTCGCAAATGCGTTCCTTACGGAGAGTCAGGTGTTGAAAGTACTGGCGAAGTCTGACGTCCCCGAGCGCGCGGTAGCGGCGATTGCCCGGCACCCAAAATGGTCCCGAGGGTACAATGTCCGGGCAGCGCTGGTTCGCAATCCTCTTACGCCGGTGTCGGCCGTATTGGAGTTTCTCCCCGATCTTACGCTGCGCGACTTGAAGGAGATTGCAGGACTGGAAGGTCTCGCGCACCATCTAAAGAAGCATATTGCCCGGGAAGTGGCGCGCCGGACAGGCGAAGGGGAACTTTCGGAGCGCTAGTGGAGTCAAAATTCGTGTCAGGGGCACTCATGGCGAAAAAGCCGAATCACATTCGATGGATCATCGCGCTCGGAGCGATTGCTTTTGTCGGCGTGCTCGTCTACTCCTCGTTTCAGCAGACCCGCGAGCGGTACGAGGTCTGCATGACGTTTAAGGGCGCCACGCATTGTGCGACCGCCGCGGGTTCGACTTACAATCAGGCCGTCCGCAGCGCTCAGGAAATCGATTGCGAACTTCTCTCGAACGGCCGCGACGAGAACATCGCTTGCCTTGCTCAAGCGCCTTCGAGCGTGCGTCCGGTCCGATGACGCGGTGCCTCAATTGTGGGGCCGAGCGGGCCGCCGACATCTGCGATTCCTGCGGCCTCAGTTCGACCGCGGCGGAGTTCTCGCTTCGAAAAAGACTACTGAACCGGACGGCGGTGTTCGTGCTGGGTTCACTCGCGTTCGTGGTCGCGAGCCAGCGCTATCCTGCGCTGGAACTCGACACAATACTGATCTTCATCGGCATCCTATTTTTCCTGACCCTGGGCCTGGCCATCTGGGTCGAGCGTCGCGCGCTGCACCACGCAGAGGTCGAAGCCCTAAAGCGCGTATACTACGGCTTGGTACCGGTCCCCTGGCTTCTTTCTGCTCTCCTGCTTGCGAACGGAGCGCTTGACCACACGCCTCCACAAATCGAACAGGCCCGCGTGGTCGGGAAGTTCTCGATGCGAGGACCTGTTCCCAACTGCCGGCTCGTCGTCACATCGTGGCGAGAGGGGCACCGGTTCGAGCGGATCGCCGTCAGCCGCTCCGATTTCGACACTTTCAGCCGCGGTGATTTCGTCGAGGTGCAAGTGGAGGGCGGCCTCGTGGGGATTCCGTGGGTCGCTGGCGTTTCCCACCGCTGACGCAGATTCCGACGGACAGAGCAGGTGTATTCCAGGGCGCAGCCACTGAAGCGCGCCGTAGCACGCGAATCCGCGAATGCTAGACTAATTTGAAGGCGAATGAGATTTCCGCCGTTCCGGCGCCGAGATTCCTCATCCCTCGCCACTGCGCCCGATTTCCGCGCAACATGAGACCGACGGCGCGGAAATCGGGCTGCTCAGTCTTCGGAATGACAGATGTGCAAAGCGGAGCAAAGGGATGCGCCTGCCTGAATCATGGACAGAAAAGCTGCCGGTTCTCGAGAGCCTCGAGGACGATTGGCAGCCCACGCCGCGTGCTGCCTTGGTCGCTGCATGCGCTTTCTATGTCCTGTTCCTGTTCCAGGCCGCCCGGGGTACGGGGCCATTCCTGACGATCGATCTGGTTTTCGTACCAATCCACGAAGGCGGGCACTTGTTGTTTCGCTTCTTCGGGGAATTTCTGGAGGTCGCGGGCGGGACGCTGCTGCAACTGGGCGTACCGTTCATGCTTGCCACGTACTTTTTGTTCCAGCGACACGTTCAGGGAACTGCATTCTGCATGTTTTTCTTCTTCGAACAGTTTCTGCCGATTGCCACCTACATGGCAGACGCGCGGGCGCAGGAGTTGCCGCTGCTAACGGTTGGCGATGCGGACTACGTGATCCACGACTGGAACTATCTTTTCGGCAAGCTTGGCGTGCTTCAGCACGACATCCAGATAGCCTGGGCGGTGCGCACGATGGGTTGGGCCGGCATGCTGGCGACAACGGGCTGGATGGTCTACCGCAGTCTGCGGCCAGGGAACGAGCCGCTGGACGTCAGGGTTGACGGATCGCGCGAAGCGCAAGAAACGACCAATCGGGATCAGATCAATGGATGACGTAGAGTCCGCGCAAATCGCGGGGGTGCGGCAACTGTATTTCGAGCACGCGACCGTAATCGCCGAGGCTCAACTGGACAAGTTCCGCCGGGCCAACGTCGCGGATGGTCCAGTCGCTGCTGGGAATCAGGTGAGATTGCTGGGAGAGGTCGCCGCTTTCGATATCGCTTCCTTGATGATGCACGTCGGAAAGCGGCACCTCGTAGACAAGTCTGGATTTCAAATCGACCATCAGATAACGCCGCCCGAGGAGAACGAGGACTAACTCCGAGCCTTTCGCTTTGCTTTTCTTGTCGGGCAGATAAAGTCCCGAGCCGATTGGGGGCTTACCGTCGAGCTTCACCTGACCTTCATCGACCTGTACCCAGTGTACGGTTCCCCCTTCGTCGCTTGGGCTCGCCGCCCGCGCCGAGACAGCGCCTGCGCCAGCAAAGACGAGCATCAACAGAAACAGCTCCGCCACTCGTCTGCCCGCTTTCGCACAACGAATGTTCTGAGATCGGGAATTCATGAATCGACTGGTCTGCAAGAAGCCCCCTCCGGATTGGATGGTCACGATCTGACTTCGGAGAGCGACTTATCGAGGAGCCGGATGCCTTCGTCGACGTCGGCCTTCGAGATGTTCATCGGGGGAGCCAAGCGGATAACGTTGCCGTGCAGCCCTCCCTTGCCAATGAGCAAGCCATTGGCGCGCGCGCGTTCGAGTAGCTGCGCAGTCTCCGCGGGAGCGGGCTCTTTCGTGGCGCGGTCGCGCACGAGTTCGAGCGCCTGCATCATTCCCATGCCGCGGACGTCGCCGATGAGCGGGTACTTGGCCTTGAGTTCTTCGAGTTTCGTTCTCAAGTAGCCACCGACGACGTGCGTATTTTCGAGAAGGTGTTCTTCTTCGATCACTTCGATCACGGCGCGCGCCGCCACCGAAGTAACCGGGTTGCCGCCGAATGTCGAGATCGTCAGACCCTGGAATTTGTCCGCGAGTTCAGAGGTCGTGATCGTCGCGCCGACGGGTACGCCATTCCCCATGCTCTTCGCGCACGTAATGATGTCTGGAACAACCTCCCACTGCTCGATGCCGAACCATTTCTTGCCCGTGCGCCCGAAGCCCGTTTGCACCTCATCGGAAATAAAGAGGCCGCCATAATCCTTCACGATTCGGTAGACGATCTTGAAGTATTCGGGCGGCGGAGTGATGAATCCGCCGACGCCTTGAATCGGCTCGGCGATGAAGGCGGCAATCGAGCCGCTGGTACCGGTCTGAATCAGGTCTTCGACATCGTTTGCGCAGGCCACGCCGCAGTCCGGGTATTTCAGATGAAGCGGGCAGCGGTAGCAATAGGGGCTGACCGCGTGAGCCACGCCGAGGCCAATGACGCCGGCCTTGCGCCAGGCTGCCTGGCCGGTGACGCCCTTTGCGAGCGCCGATGATCCGGAATAGGCGTGGCGCAGGGCGACGACGTCGTAGCTTGGGCCGGCCATACGCGCGAGGAGGATCGCCGCTTCGTTCGCTTCGGTTCCCGAATTCGTGAAGAAGCTTTTTTGCAGCCTGCCCGGCGTGATCTGCGCGAGTTTTTCGGCAAGGGCGACGATCGCTTCGTTCGGGAAGAGCGTCGAAGTGTGTTGCAGCTTGTCGACCTGCGCTTTGATCTTCGAGGTTACCTTCGGGTTGCAGTGCCCGACCCCGATCGTGACGATGCCGCCGAAAAAGTCGAGGTATTTGTTCCCTTCGACGTCCCAGAGGTACTGCATCGAGGCGTGGTCCGCCACGAGGGGTTCCTGGAAGTAGTTTGTGACTGCCGGCCAGAGGTATTCCCTGTGCTTGCGCACAACCTCTTCACTGCGGCTCGCGGCTGCTTTCGGTGGCGTCGCCATGTGGAGAATCCCCGGATGCGGTGCTGTATGAAGTTTACCGCCTGCCCCGGCCTCCAGCAAGTTCACCCGGCAGCCGCGTACGGGCAGGCGCGTCCCGACGAAACCATGGGGATGATTATTCAGGGTTCCCTTATAATTCCGACCAATGGAAGCTATTGTGAGAAATTTGGTACGGGCGCTGGGCCGGGTCTTCCCGGATTGCGTGACGCTTAGTCAGGCCATTGCATTCAACATGTTTCTGGCGTTTTTCCCGCTCTTACTTTTTGCGCTTGGCCTCCTCGGCAGTACCAGTTTGTTCCACGATGCGTTGAGAGAGATTCCCGACCGCTTGAATCTGATCCTTCCTCCCGGCAGCTCCGAGGTCGTCGCCGCCTACTTTATCCGTAAGGCGGCTTACCCTTGGAGATGGATCCTTCTGGGTCTCGGCGGTACACTGATAGCGGGTACGCAGGTGATGGTGGGTTATATCGAAGGTTTTCGTGTGATCGAAGGTGATTTGCTGCGGCCGGGCTATTGGGGCCGGCAATTTCGGGCACTCGGGCTGCTGTGCGTGACGATTGTGCCCATGCTGGCGGTCGTGATTCTCACGGTGTTCGGCAAGCAGACGCGCGGCTGGTTGATGCTTCACACGCGCTCGGTCTACCTCACGCGCGCGCTCGAGTTGGCGTTTTACGGAGCGATCGTTTTCGTGCTCGCCATGGGTGTCCTCGTTTTGCTGTATCGGATCGGGCGTCCCGGGCACCCGGGATACCGGGAGTTACTGCCCGGAGCACTGGTTGCGACAATCCTCTGGTGGGCGGTGGACATTTTTTTCGGCTGGTACGTTCGGAAGATGCCTTACGACGCGGTGTATCGCGGTTTGGCCGCGGCAATCGGCCTGCTGCTTTGGATGTTTCTAACGGCGATGATCGTCCTCTTCGGCGCCGCGTACAATGCTGAAGCGCGAGAGGCTGAGGCCGAAGCGCGCCAGAGGGCCACGGGCCGTCCGAGCCCGCTAACGATTCAGTAGTTCGCGACTTCCCGCCGAATTGCACTCCTTCTCAAAGCTGGTACACTGTTCGCGGCAGTAATATTCACCTGGCGGACTCCCTTCCGCCCCGCGGAGGCGCGATGAGCGAGATGCGCGTCGAATGCTATGCGGGGCACCGTGCGGACGAAAGACCTCTCCGGTTTGTCATTCGTGGACGGCAGTTTGAGGTCCACGAACTTGATGGGCGGTGGTATTCCCCCGAAGCGAGCTATTTCCGAGTCCTCGCCGATGACGGCAATTACTACGTCCTCCGTCACGACGAGGCACAGGACTTCTGGACGCTCGACGGTTTTCGCGCGGCTCGCCACGAGTAGTCAGACAACGAGCGCACCTCATCACGCAGCACCGCACTTACGCCTGAGAACGAGCAAGAACTGAAAGAGCTCCTCTTTCAACTGAAAGCCTGACAAACAGGGAACATGACGCGCGTCCCTTGGCAACGGGCGCCTCGGTGATTGACTACTCGGGTCCACGCCGCAACTTTTGCCGTGTCGCAGGGTTACAATAAATCGAAGCCATGAAGAAGAGAATCAGAACAACCGCGGGTCGTCTGGATGCGGCGGGAAGCGTGTTTTTGGCCACTACCCTCGCCCTGATGCTGACGGCGCTATTCGCGATAGCGGCGCCGAGCGCGAGCGCCGACAAACACGACAAGATGTCGCCCGACAATTCCGTAGCGCAGGCCCTCGACAAGAGGTTCAAAGGCAAGCTTCCGATCACAGAGCTGACCGAGGACGAGGCCATTCTCCACGCGCTCAACCGTCTGGGCTACGGCCCACGCCCGGGCGACGTAGACCGCATTCGAGAGATGGGCCTCGAAAAGTGGATTGATCAGCAGCTCCATCCCGAGTCGATTGACGATTCCGTCCTTGATACGCGTCTCGAGAAATACCCCACGCTGACGATGTCGTCGCAGAAGCTTCTCGAAGAATTTCCACCGCCCAACCAGGCCGCGAAACAGGAAGGCGAGACCAAGGAGCAGTACAAGCAGGAGCTACAGGAAAAGCGCCGCGAGGCGATGGCGCAGGTGATGGAAACGGGAAATGACAACGCCGACAAGGCGCAGCAGCTTCTCGCCAGGATTCAGGGCCCGAACCGCATCATCGCCGAGCTTTCCATGGCAAAGCTCGACCGGGCTGTCTATAGCGACCGCCAGCTCGAAGCCGTGATGGAGGACTTCTGGTTCAATCACTTCAACGTCTTCGCCGGCAAGGGCGCCGACAGGTGGATGCTGACATCGTACGTCCGCGACACGATTCGCCCGCACACAATGGGCAAGTTTCAGGACCTGCTGATCGCGACAGCCAAGAGTCCCGCGATGCTTTTCTATCTGGACAACTGGTTGAGCGTCGACCCGGTCGCGTTCAAACAGTTTCAGCAGGAGGTCGCGGCGCGGCGGTCGCGTTATCAAGGAATTTTCGGCGGCGGTGCGGCACCAGGCTTTGGGACGTTCCCGCGTCCAGGGGCGGGTTTCCCCGGAGCGCAGGGCGCCGCGGGTCCGCAGCAACAGGACCGCGGGCTCAACGAGAACTATGGGCGCGAAGTCATGGAGCTGCATACCGTCGGCGTGGATGCCGGCTATACGCAGCAGGACGTGATCGAAATGGCCAGGTGCCTGACGGGCTGGACGGTTCGTGAGCCCCGGCGCGATCCGGAATACATCTTCGAACCCCAATTTCATGCGGAAGGCAAGAAGGTCGTGATGGGTCGCACGTTCGATTATGGCGGGGAAAAAGACGGCGAAGAAGCGCTGAAGATGCTCGCAAACGACCCACACACGGCGAAGTTCATTTCGACCGAGCTTGCCCGGCATTTCGTTTCCGATCATCCGCCCGCGACGCTGGTCGATCGCATGGTGAAAAGTTACGAAGCGACCGGGGGCGATATAGGCAGCGTGCTCAAGACGATGATCTATTCGCCGGAGTTCTGGTCGAAGAAGGCGTACCGCGCCAAGGTAAAGACGCCGTTCGAGCTCGTTGCCAGCACCGCGCGGGCGCTCAATGCCGACGTGAGCGTTTCTTTGCCGCTGGTCGGATGGATCGGCCGGATGGGCGAGCCGCTGTTCCTTTGCCAGCCGCCCACAGGTTATTCCGACAAAGCGGAGACGTGGGTCAACACGGGCGCGCTTCTGAACCGCTTGAACTTCGCACTCGCGTTTGCCACCGATCGCATGCCGGGAGCCACTGTCGATCTGAAGACGATGTTCGGCGCCGATGCTTCGAAGGATCCCCGGACGGCGCTGTCGCGCTCGCTCGATCTCTTTCTCGACGGCCAGGTGGAGACGCAAACGCGTCAGACGCTCGAGGCCCGGCTGGATGACCCGCAGATCTTGCAGGCGCGCCTCGATGATCCGGTCAAGCAGGTGAACGAAGGTCTGATATCCGGTCTGGTTCTCGGGACGCCTGAATTCCAGAGGCGATAGATTGCAGGGCGGGGTGCCAGCGGCCGGCAACGGAGGAAGGCGATGACAATCTCTCGGCGATATTTCCTGAAAAACGGCGGCATCGCGATGCTCGGCATGGCTTCGCTGCCGTCGTTTTTGCAGCGCGCCGTAGCCGCCACAACGAGCGCAAATAAGAAAAAGATGGTCGTGCTGTTCCAGCGCGGCGCGATGGACGGCCTCAACGTCGTCGTGCCGTTCGCCGAGCCAAACTATTATCGCTTGCGCCCGACCATCGCGATTCCCGAGCCGCGCCGCGGCGGCGCCGATGCCGCGATTGACCTCGACGGCTTCTTCGGCCTGCATCCGAGCCTCCAGCCATTGCAGCCACTCTTCCAGAACGGCCAGCTCGCCATTGTGCAAGCCGTCGGCTCACCCGATCCCAGCCGGTCGCACTTCGACGCGCAGGACTTCATGGAGTCGGGCACGCCCGGCGTGAAGGCCACGGAGGACGGATGGCTGAACCGAGCGCTCCAGTCGAGGCCCGAGGACCAATCTTCGCCGTTCCGCGCCGTCGCGTTCGGCCCATATCTTCCGCGTACGCTCCAGGGCAGCGCACCTGCGGTCGCCATCCCGGACCTCAAGCAGTTCAAGATGTATGGGCCACAAGAAACAGTGGAAGGCGGGTTTGAAGCGATGTACGCGCAGACGGTCGATCAAGCGCTTCGCGGAGTGGGCCAGGAAACGTTCGAAGCGATCGACCAGCTCAAGAAAATCAATCCGGACGCTTACCAGCCCGAGAACGATGCGCAGTACCCGACGAGCCGCTTCGGGCGCAGCCTAATGGAAATCGCCGAGCTTTTCAAAGCCGATGTGGGCCTCGAAGTCGCGTTCCTCGACAGCGGCGGCTGGGACCACCACGTCAACGAAGGCGGCGTGCAGGGACAGCTTTCAAATCTGCTGCGCGACCTGGGGCAGGGAATTGCGGCCTTCCACCAGGACATGGGAGACCGTATGGGTGATGTCGTCTTCGTCAGCATGTCCGAATTCGGACGCACGGCCCACGAAAATGGCAACCGCGGCACCGACCATGGCCATGCCAATTGCATGTTTCTGATGGGCGGCGACGTCAGGGGCGGAAAAGTCTACACGCGCTGGCCGGGCATGAACGACGGCCAGCTCTACGAGGGCCGCGACCTTGCGGTCACGACCGATTATCGCAGCGTGCTCGGGGAGATCATTTCGAAACACCTCGGCGATCGTAGCCTCGATGCGGTTTTCCCGGGTTTCACCAACGACCCGCGCCAGTTCCTCGGTCTCGTCAGAGGATAAGCAAGGGCAAGCGCTACTCCTGCCCCGCCTTGATCCGCATCCCATAGAACGACCGGTGGACGAAGAAGAGGGAAACGGCGAAAAACACCGCCGCGAGAATGTGCGTCAATCGGGTGTTCCCCTGGGATGCCGTCAGCGACACGGCCAACTCCACCGCGAGCAAACCAAAGAGAGTCGTAAACTTGATCACCGGATTCAACGCCACGGAAGAAGTGTCCTTGAACGGATCGCCCACAGTGTCGCCGACGACGGTCGCATCATGCAGGGGCGTGCCCTTTTGCTTCAGCTCGACCTCGACGATCTTCTTTGCGTTGTCCCACGCGCCACCGGCGTTGGCCATAAAGATCGCCTCGTAGAGGCCGAACACGGCGATCGAAATCAGGTAGCCGATGAAAAAGAACGGCTCGACGAACGCAAAGGACAGCGCCGCGAAGAACACCGCAATGAAAATATTCAGCATCCCGCGCTGCGCGTACTTCGTGCAGATTTCGACAACCTTCTTGCTATCCGCAACAGAGGCCTTCTCGACGCCCTCGAGCTTGATGTTTGCCTTGATGAATTCAACGGCCCGGTAGGCGCCGGTGGTTACCGCCTGCGTCGAAGCGCCGACAAACCAGAAGATCATGGCGCCCCCGGAGATCAATCCGAGGACGAACGGAGCGTGCAGGAGCGAGAGCATGGCGACATTCGTCGTGAGTCCGTTTGTCAGGGCCATGATGATCGAGAAAATCATGGTCGTCGCGCCGACTACGGCCGTGCCGATCAACACCGGCTTGGCCGTGGCCTTGAACGTGTTACCCGCGCCGTCGTTTTCTTCGAGCAGATGCTTGGCGCGCTCGAAGTTCACGTCCATATTAAAGTCCTTCTTGAGCTCCTGCGCGATGTTCGGAAGGCTCTCGATCAATGAAAGCTCGTAGATCGACTGCGCGTTGTCGGTCACTGGGCCATAGGAATCGACCGCGATCGTCACCGGTCCCATTCCCAGGAAACCGAAGGCGACGAGGCCAAACGCGAAGACGGGAGCAGCAATCATCAGGCTTCCGAGCCCCTGTAGGCTGACGAGGTATCCGATGCTCATCAGTGCAACCATCGTCAATCCCAGGTAATACGCGGAAAAATTGCCGGCCACGAAGCCGGACAAAATTCCCAACGACGCGCCGCCTTCCTGCGCCGAGCTCAGAACCTCGCGAACATGGCTGGAGTCCATAGACGTGAAGACCTTCACAAGCTCCGGAATAACCGCGCCGGCGAGCGTTCCGCAGGAGATGATCGTCGCGAGTTTCCACCACTGCGTCGTATCGCCGCCCAGGTCGGGGATGATGTAGTAGGAGATCAGATAGGTCATCGCGATCGAGACCGCCGACGTGATCCATACGAGCGACGTCAGGGGCGCCTCGAAGTTCATCTCGTCCGCATTGCCGTACCGCGCGCGCGCGATGGCGCCGTTGATGAAGTAGGCCGTCGCGCTCGCAACCAGCATGGCGATGCGCATTACGAAGATCCATACGAGCAATTGCACCTGGACGATCGGATTTGTGACGCCGAGCAGAATAAAGGTAATCAGCGCGACGCCCGTGACGCCGTAGGTTTCAAATCCGTCTGCGCTCGGACCCACCGAGTCGCCCGCGTTGTCGCCGGTGCAGTCAGCGATTACGCCCGGATTGCGCGCGTCGTCTTCCTTGATCTTGAAAACGATCTTCATCAGATCGGAGCCGATGTCCGCGATCTTGGTGAAGATGCCGCCGGCAATTCGCAGTGCTGCCGCGCCGAGCGATTCCCCGATGGCGAATCCGATGAAACATGGCCCGGCGTAGTCTCCCGGGACAAACAGCAGGATGATGAGCATCATCAGGAGTTCCACGCTGATCAGCATCATCCCGATACTCATGCCGGCCCGCAGCGGAATTTGATAGATGGGATACGGCTTGCCAGCCAATCCGGCGAAAGCGGTCCGCGAATTCGCGAATGTGTTCACGCGAATGCCGAACCATGCAACCCCATAACTTCCCAAAATTCCCACGACGCTGAAAAACAGGATCATGACAACCCGGATTGTCTCGTAGTGACGCAGGACGCCGAAGTAGAGCACGATGATCGCGGCGATGAAAATCCACAGCAGGAACAGAAATTTCCCTTGCGTCACGAGATACGTCTTGCAGGTCTCATAGATCAGCTCGGACATCTCGCGCATCGATCGGTGTACAGGCAGATTCTTGAGGCGAACGTAGATGGTCAAGCCGAAGGCCAGCCCGAATACGCAGAACAGGAGGCCCCACAGGAGAAGTTTGTGCCCGTCCACCCCGAGGAAATTCACTTGCGACAAATCGGGAAGCTTCAGATTCGCTTCGCCGCCTTCAGCCGCCGCCTTTGCCGGTGCTGCCGCAACCGTCATCAGCGTGGTCGCCAACGCAGCGCCAGCCGCAAAAATTCTCTCGAAACGGAATCGGCGCAAACTTTCGGCAGCAAGTCGTGCGCCCGCGAATCCGATGCGCATCAGTGATCCTCCATGGACGAGTTTCATCAGGGATTTATTGGGGAACTCTCACCGGGTTGGTTTCCGCGTGCATCGGGACGAATCTGTCCACACCCGCAAGGCAACCGTCCCAGCCAGAAGCAGCGTCCTTCCTCCGGATATCGGCTCCCTGAACAGGAGCCGCTGTTGCGACACATTCCCCCAGCGGAACGCATCTTTTAGCAGGATTCCGCCGTTTCGTCAAGAAAATGACCTCAGGACCCAGCGCGGCATAAGTCGCGCGAAATCGCCATGTTAGAATCATCCCATGGAGAAGCGGGTAATTTCACCCGGGGGCATCGTGGACGGCGTCGTCGAGCTGCCGGGCGACAAGTCAATCTCACATCGCTACGCCATCATCGCGGCGCTGGCCGAGGGCCGGAGCGAGATACACAACTACGCTTCGGCGGCGGATTGCCGGAGCACTCTCGAATGTCTGCGGCAGCTCGGCGTCGAAATCGAATCGAGCGAGCGCCGCGTGCGCATCAACGGGGCCGGCCTGGACGGATGGAAGGAGCCCCGCAAGCCTCTCGACGCCGAAAACTCCGGCTCCACGATGCGGATGCTTGCCGGCGCCCTCGCCGGGCAGCCGTTTACTTCGACACTCACCGGCGACGAATCGCTTCGCCGGCGTCCCATGCGGCGCGTCATCGAGCCATTGCGGCAGATGGGCGCCGAAATCCGCGCCCGCGACGGCGACCGCGCGCCTATCGAGATTCGCGGCGCCCATTTGCACGCCATCGACTACACGCCCCCGATTCCGAGCGCGCAGGTGAAGTCGGCCGTCCTTCTCGCGGGACTCTATGCCGATGGCGTGACAACCGTCCGCGAATCCGTCTGCACCCGCGATCACACGGAAATCGCGCTGCGCGAATTCGGTGCCACGGTCGAAGGGACCAAGAACGCGATTCGCATCCATCCGCGGCCCAAGCTGGTCGCGCAGCAGCTCGTGGTTCCGGGCGATCTTTCGGCCGCCGTTTTCCTGATTGCCGCGGCGCTCGTGCTCCCGGAATCGTCGTTGATGCTACACAACGTTGGGCTGAATCCCACGCGCGCGCGCGTGCTCGATTTCTTCGTTTCGATCGGAGCGCCAGTCCACGTTGCGTCGCTGCAAATGCGCCACGGAGAATTGGTGGGCGATGTCTCGGTGCGTCACGCGCCGGTTGCGGGTGGGACGGTTTCCGG
>Ga0187872_10000658_pt1 | contig 38367 bp, 30 predicted proteins | sample June2016WEW_16_4_FD_132973 | JGI IMG/M metagenome (GOLD analysis project Ga0187872, IMG submission 132973) | Peatland microbial communities from SPRUCE experiment site at the Marcell Experimental Forest, Minnesota, USA - June2016WEW_16_40 | ecosystem: Environmental > Terrestrial > Soil >...
GGGAGCAGCATCGCAAAGGCACTGCAGGAAAATCATCCAAGGCGACCGCGCCAATTGCAGCGACTCAAAAAACTCACGGTCCGGTAGGTTAATGCTTATGGGGGAGGCCCCCCCCAGTACCACCGTCGCCCTACCGTTGCACCACCGTCGCACCTACGTCGTACCTACGTCGTACCTACGTCGTACCAACGTCCCAAGGCTGGCTCGGGAGGGACGGAAGGCGGAAGTGTCCTGAAAGTGGACGGTTGAGTGGCCTGGTGGCTTTTGCGGCTTCGTGGATTGTGGCTTGGATGTTACGGAGGTCGCGAGAGGGTGCAGCTTGCTGGCGCTTTGGTTGGGGCCGGGCGTTCGACAGCGGCAGCAAGCTGGACGCACTCCATGCGCTTCGCGCGGCAGTTCGTCCAGCGAGCCAAACCGATCTGAACGCAGAGACGCAGAGGAACGCGGAGAAACGCAGAGAAGAATGCCTCTCTGCGAACCTCTGCGAGTTTCTGCGCCTCTGTGTTAAATCCTCGCCGGCTGCGAGCAAACCGGGATAGAGCAGTGCCAAGACTCAACCGAACTGCGCGAAGGGTTTGGACTGCGAGGAAGCTCTGCTCCCGCTCTCGCACCACCCCCGCCTTACGACAGCGGCAGCAAGCTGCACGCACTCCACACGCTGGCGCGCAATTCGTCCGCTCGATCCGTAGGTGACGGAGCAGCATTTGGCAGAATCCACCTTGCTCCTTAAAGCCGGGAAAATTCCCCATTCCGGGCTTGCATCTTTGGCGCCAAGCTGTCAAAACGCACCTCGAATGAACAACTACATCTCCGCAGCCGCAAATATTCCCATCGGTCCGCCGGCTGCTGTCCGGGCTACCAAGGAGCAAACCCATGTCCTTCGGAGTATGATGAGTGGTGACGCTACATGGATTGCACTCAAACAGGCAGTCGCAGAGCTTACGCGCATCGCCCCTCAAGACCACGACGTGCTTGTTCAGGTGGGAGATGTCTTGGTTCTTAAAGCTCGCTTCATCGAACCGCACGCCTTTCTTTTCGAGGGCATCAATCAGGACGGCCATAGCACCGGGATAGTCATACATTTCAGCCAGCTCGCTGCCCGTGTAGTTTATCTCCCGAAACGCGGGCCGAGCCGAGTCATCACAGGATTTTCCAATGCGGCGTCTGCCTAACGTCGCTACGCGTCACGTATGGACAGAAGAATTAAGGCAACGCAGAACAGAGACAAGGCTGTGCGCCTCAACGCGGCTTGGGGTGTTGGCGCAGCCCAAGTTCGCTATAGCGACGATGGCCACTGGTATGCCACGCTCGCCCGCTTCCCGGCTGCTTTGTTCGACGCCCACGGCTATGTCCTGTTTGCGACCGAGGCGGAGTATCGGACTTCGCCACACCTCAGCATCGGTAAGCAAATCAGCGTTCCGAAGCCCGGTATTTCAGCGATACCCGGTTATGTCCGCGTCTCCGACTCAGACGCATCGCCCAGCCTTGACGTGGACATTCACACCGTCGCCGCCACTGAAGGGCGTCGTCGTCTGGTCTTGCACCTTCAGCGCGAACGGAATCAGACGGTCGTGCGCAACAAGAAGAAGCAGGCGGCATCGCTCGACTGCGAGGTATGCGGGTTTTCTTTCAGTCGCGCTTACGGCAGCACCGCGAGCGACTACTGCGAGGTTCACCACTTACTGCCGTTGTCCGATGTTGAGGATAGCACCCAAACCCGAGCCGGAGACCTTGCGATACTGTGCGCCAACTGCCATCGCGTCGTTCATCTGCACAATCCGCCTTACACGCTGACTCAGGTCAGGAGTATGCTCGCCAAATGACAACACCCGCGACGCCTAACGTCCGTTAGACGCAGGCGCGCTTTACCGCGGCGATACGCCCGCGATGCTCAGCGTCAGTTCAATCGTGTCCGACACCTGCGCGAAGGCGAGGCAAAGCGGGGGGCGGGCAAGTTTCACTATTCCGGTTCGACGCGGTCAGGGGCTGGACTCCGGCTCCGGCGGCAAGCCCGCGTTGTGTGCAGGTTGTCGCGCGCGAGCCATGACTCACGCGGGCACGAGTTCAGGCATTGGCCGCAAGGCGCACGGTTTCACCGCGCGGGCAATGCGGGCCTCAAGTTTGTCGGCAGCCGTTTCCAAATCGTAGTGCGCCTGCAAGTCCATCCACCAGCCGAGGCGTGTGCCGAAATAACGCGAGAGGCGCAAGGCCGTGTCGGCGGTGACGGCTCGCTGGCCGCGCACGATCTGGCTTATGCGCATGGGCGTGACGCCAAGGGCTTTGGCGAGCGCGTATTGGCTCAAGCCCAGCGGTTCCATGAAGTCGTGAAACAGGATTTCGCCCGGATGCACCGGAGCAAGCTTTTTGGTCTTCATAAGGGACAGCAGCTTGAACTCGGACTCGTTGTCGCGCTGGCTGTAAATGTTCTCACATCGGTGTGAGCGTAGAAATGGGTCGCCCGATGTCAAGGAGTATCGGTGGGAGTGTCGGTGGGAGAATCCGCCATGCCACCACTCAGCCGCGTTCAAGGGGCGCACTTGACAGTCCGGGATGCCCTCAATACACTCGGCCCATGCGTGTGAAAGAGAATCGGCTCTCTTTTGCTCTGCGCAGTGTCGGTTCCCCATTGGGAATTTTACATCGGTGACTCAACAAACATGAAAACAGACCTCAAGACCGTAACCGTGCCACGAATTCAAGCTCGGGTGGCTGAGCAGCACGACTCAATCGTCCGCTTCATGCGGGACATCTGCGCCATTCCCAGTGTGATGGGGCGGATCGGCGAGGTTGGCAAACGGATCATGGAGGAAATGCGCCGGCTGGGCTTTGAGGATGTTCGCTTTGACCGGATGGGCAACGTTCTCGGGCGGATGGGGCGGGGCCGCAAAATCCTCCTGTATGATTCCCACATTGATACGGTGGACATCGGTGACCGCTCCGCGTGGGGCTGGGACCCATTTCAAGGCAATGTCGAGAACGGAATCCTGTTTGCTCGCGGGGCCGGCGATGAGAAGCAGTCCACACCCGGCATGTTGTACGGCATCGCCTTGGCCAGGGAACTCGGCCTGCTTGAAGGTTTCACGGTGTATTACTTCGGCAATATGGAAGAAGACTGCGATGGGCTGGCCTGCCAGGCGTTGGTCGAGCGCGAGGGCCTCCGCCCGGACTGTGTCGTCGTCGGCGAGCCGACCGAGATGAATGTGTACCGCGGCCACAAGGGGCGGGTGGAACTGAAAGTGGTCGCGAAGGGCCGCTCGATTCACGCCGCTTCAAACCAACTCGGGGACAATGCGGTTTACAAGATGATGCCCATTGTCGCCGGAATCGAGCAACTCAACGACCAGTTGCACATCGATCCGTTTCTCGGTCAGGGCCGAATCACCGTGAGCAAGATCGAGTGCCAGACCCCCTCGATCAACGCCGTCCCGGACGAATGCACGATCTACATTGACCGCCGGCTGACCTTCGGGGAGACGAAAGAGGAGGCCATCGCCCAAGTGGCAGCGCTGATCCCCGAGAACCAGCGCGGCCACATCCGGGTCGAAATGCTGCACTATGACACACCGAGTTACACCGGTTTCGTCTATCCGGTGGAGAAGTACTTCCCCGCCTGGGCGCTCGACGAGGACCACCCTTTAGTACAGGCCGGTCTGAAGGCGGCGCAGATGTTGTGGGGCGGGACGCCGAAGACCGGCAAGCTGAACTTTTCAACCAACGGCATTTATTGGATGGGCAAGGCCAACATCCCAACCGTCATCTTTGCGGCTGGTGACGAAACCACCGCGCACGGCGTGCTCGACCAGGTGCCGCTGGCCGACCTGGTGCGGGCAACGGAGTTTTACGCCCTGCTCCCGGCGCTGCTCTGATTGCCTGGATTGGTCCTGGACTCCGGCTCCGGCGGCAAGCCCGCTGGCCTCAAGAGCGCGCCTGCCGCCTCCAAATCCCCGATGGCTTCGCGGAGTCGAGGTTCATCGGACTTGGTTCGCGCCAGTGTTTGTTCCAGGGCGGCCAGTTCGTCCAGCGCCTGTTGTTCGGCCTGGCGGGTCAATTCGTTGATGCCCGCCGCCACGCGGTCACACCAATCCGCGGCCAGGCGCGAGAGGTTTTTCTCCACTTCCCACCGCGTTTTGCGCAGCAGCACGTGTTCAATTGGCCGGCGAAACAGCGTGAGTGGAATGAGCCAGCCCATCGTGGCAAACGCCGCGTCGAAAGCATAAGCCACGTCCACCGGCGGAGCGGATGGCTCGCGCACTTCGAGAGAGAATTCGCGCGGGGTGAGCGACACGCCCAGCGCGGCCTTGACGTGGACGGCCAAGCGGTCGTGAAAAGCGCGGAGGGTGCGCGTCAGGTGCTGGCGGGCGCGGTGCAGCGGCGAGCAGAACATGGCTTGTTGCGAATGCGAGACTTCGCTCAACTCGCGAAGGAGAAAGGCGCCCAGCCATTCACGCCACGCTGCCAGCAATGGCGGCAGGCGCAGCTTCCAGCGCGGGAGTTGCTCGCGCAGTTCCGTGGTGATTTTGGCCCGCAACGCCGCTTGCGTCGGTTGAAGCTGACTGAGCGACCAATCGAGCGCGTTGGCCGACCAGTCGCGCGAGAGAATGCTTAACTCGGACCGCAGCAGGTCGAATTGGCGGCGTTCCTCGCCCAGTTTCTCGCGCAAGGCCTGCCGCGAGGACTCGGCCTGAGTCGCGGCGGCCAGTGCGATTTGCAGATAATTGAGCGTTTGACCCACCAGCGAGTGCAACTTATGACGGACAATCTGGTCGGCCACTTCACCGCGGCTGCGGACGAGCGGGAAAAGCAGGTTCTGCTCAAGCGCGGTCTTTAAGCCGCTTTCTCCCGGCCGCACGGAATAGAAAAAGACTGGCAACTCTGTTTCCCATTTGTGGCGGAGTTGCTGGCGGACGAACGCGAGCACTTCGGCCCGCTGCGGCTTGGTCAGCAAATCCGCCTTCGTCAGCAGGAGCACAATCCTCGGTGTGTGGCGGCGCAACTCTTCGAGCAGGGCGAGGTCGCGCTCGGACAGCGGCGCATCGGAACTGACCGCCACCAGCGAGGTGCCCACGTTGGGCAACCACTTCATGGCGGCCTCGGTGTTGTGCGTGAAGGCGCTGCCCAAACCGGGCGTGTCCACAAATTGCAGCGGAGCCAGGGCTTGGAGCGCGGGCAATTCCACTTCCACGGACGCTACCTGTTTCCGGTTGTCGGGATTCTCGTTCTCGCCGACGAAAAGCCCGATGTCCGTGACCGGGATCACCTCGGCCCGCCCATCCGCGAAGCGCACCTCCGCCCGCTCCACCCGCCCAAAGCGCAGACGCGTGATCACCGCCGTCAGCGGCACCACGCCGATGGGCAGCACGTCCCGCCCGGACAGGTGGTTCAGAAACGAACTCTTGCCCGCCTTGAACCGGCCAAACACGGCCACGTCAATTCCGCTGCGCCGGTGCAGCAACCCGCCACACGCTGCAATTTGCGGCTGCAGATTGGCCAGCTTCAACTCATCTGCCAAGCCCGATACGCGGTCAAGAATGCCGTCAAGCTGTACCATGCTTCAAATGTTCCAACGGCAGATGCCCGCCGGTGCGCAACACTTCGGCCAGGGTGTTAATGATATGTTGTTGAAGGCCCAAGCCGCCATAGGCCGCGACCGTTTTCTCCACGTCATAAGCGACCCGGTGCAGGGTGACCTCACCGTCGTTCCAAACGGCGTAGGCCGCGCGCGGGTCGCCATCTTTGGGCTGGCCGACGCTGCCGGGATTAACCGCCAGCGTCCGGCGGAAGCGCGTTTTCATCGGCAGATGCGTGTGGCCAACAAAGAGGAAGTCGGGATAGTTGGCCCAGTTCAACTCTGATTCCCACAGCGTGATCGGGCTGTCTTCCGGCAGATAGAGATAGAGCGGGTCGGAAGGCACCGCGTGGCAGGCGACGCAGACCGCGGTATCAAATTGGAGCCGTTGCAGCGGCTGCAACCCTGCCAAAAATTGCCTCATCTCCGGCGTCAAGACCTGTTTGCTCGCTGCTTGCGTGGCAGCGGCCAGCGTCTGGTAAGCCGCCGAGGAGCGAGAGCCTTCGTCCAGGGCGACTGCGCGGTCATGATTGCCTTGCACCAGCCAATCGGAGGTAAGCGTCTGCATGGCCCAGGCAATACACTCGGCGGGCTGTGGGCCATAGTTGACCAGGTCCCCGAGGCACAAAATCTGGTCAACCTTCGGCTCGGCGGCCAACACCGCTTGCAGGGCGGGCCAGTTGCCGTGAACGTCAGAGATAAGTAATATCTTCATAGCTCGCCATTCGGGTTCCATGGAAAGCAGGTTCCTTTGGCGCCAACCAGATGGATGATAGCCCGCAGATGGGCATCTTCTTCATCACGGTTTCCAAGGGACCGTCGCAGGGATTCCGTCTTCATCCCAAAGCTCTGCATGTCCTCCGCCATTTCTTCGAAACGGCGGGCGGCCTCAGTCAAAAGAAAGCGAGCGATTTCCTCGCCGGTGGAGGCTGCGAGGAGCAATCCCAAATGGCGCAGACAGGGTCCTCCCTGTGAGCGCGCGTAGGCCTGACGTCCGTCCGGCTCGCGCACGAAAGCGGCGAGCTGCTGGATGTAGGCTGATTCGGCCTGGCACAAGAGTTGGCAGACACGGCAGGTGCTGAAATTCCTCACAATCTGCAGCGGGAAACGCCCGGTTCGCGGGTCCTGCGCCGCCCTTGAAAGGAGCCGCGACACTTCCTCCACCAGCCTGGCGTGTCCCACGGATGCGCCGACCGGTGAGGAAATCGCTTTCAACTGCCAGGTGTGGAGCGGACAGAATCCCAACTCGGCGGCGAAATCGCGCTGGGCCTGCTCGTCGGCATAGAGAGTAGCTTGCCATTTTGACAGGAAGCCAAAGGCCGCTGTGGTCAAGCGCTCGCACACCGGGCAACTCCGGGTTTGCAGGTCGCGGGCAAGGTCCGTCTGCTCTGGTTTGGGAAGGGGCAGCTCCTCCGCAAGTTGCGGCGTTCGCGGTTCAATCCTTTCTCTCGAGAACCCGTCCACCGGCTTCCTTGTCGGCGCACCGAACTGGAAAGTTTCCGCGCGCAACGCGAGCAGCCTGGCCCGGACGGCGTGAAGCGCTGAGTCGCCATACTCTGAATCCACCAGCACGGGCTTGCCGTCGTACAACAGGCCAAGCGCCGCCAATGGTTTGCCCGTAATGGCCGCGAGAACGCGGGAAGCGATCTCAGCGGCCCGGTTTTCCACTTCCTCCACCAAAGCATCCACTGCTTTGCACGCGCTGTTCGCAGCGAACGCTACCACCTGGTCCTGGAAAGATCGCCTCAGGCGCGCGCATTCTGTTTCCAGATTCTTCTTAAGCCAGCGCCGTGTCAGGGTGGCGGGCAAAACGGCCAGTGGCCAGCGAACAGGCGTTTCCCAGCGGAGGTCCGGCAGAAACGGCGGCTCGAACTTCAGGTCCAACCGCCAGGGCGGAAGCACGTCTGCGGGCTGGTTTGCGGACTGCGGCAGGCCCAAGACACTGGCCGCAAGCGTGTGGATGCTGCTTACGTTGGATTCAAGTTGCTGCCAGGGATCACGCGCCGCCGCGTTCAGCGCCAAGCTGAGCCGGTCCTTCTGTCCCGACAACCAGAACCATGCGCCCCGCCGCAGTTGGCGCAGCACAAATCGCACGCACCGTTTTAGCATCGGCGCGCATCGCTGCCATCTCGCCTGAGTCAGCAGGCGCTCACTACGCGACAACCATCTGCTGGTTTGGGAACAGAGTAATGACTGCAGTTCCGGCGTCAGGGCAGCCGCGGTCTGGGCGACGAGGCGCTCGCGCAATCGCTCGAACAGTTTGCCACGGGCCGCTTCTTGCTCGCGCCAGTGGGCTTTCAACGCTTCCAGCTTTTGCGACAAAACAGGTTCGGGAATGTCGCGCGCCCGCTGGCGCAGCGCCACTTCGGCGAACTCCTGTTCAAGCAGGCGCAGCGCCTTGCTGGCAACCGCCGCGAGAAACACCGAGGCCTTTTCCCTGGACAGAAAAGCGGCCAGGGTTTCCTCAAGGTCTTTCAGGCCGCTTTGCTCGTAGGCCGAGGCATCCCCAATGAGCTTTGCCGACAGCCCGGCGCGGGATGAGAGGGGGAAAATCCTGACCGCTTCGGAGGCCATTTGAGAGCGGAGAGTGTGGACGATGAATTCCAGGACCTCCTGTCGTTCGTGGCCGGAGAGCAGGTCGGTTTTGTTGACCACAAAGAAAATCTTGCCCACGTGCTCCTGAATCTCTCGCAAGAACTCCAGTTCGACGTTCGTGAGCGGCGTGTCCACGCTCGTGACAAAAAGCACCGCATCGCATTCGGGCAGAAATCGCAGCGTGGTTGCCGTGTTAGCCCCAATGGCCGAACAGACACCCGGCGTGTCCACGAACTCCAATCCACGCCGCAGGAAGGGCAAAGGCGCCTCGACGCACGCCGTCTTCACGCGCTGGCAGTTTCCGGGATTGCCCTTCTCCGTCACGAACTCCGCCAATCGCTCGACCGGCATTTCTTCGGGAAACGGCACGGCGGGAAGTCCACGCTCGATGAGCAAGCGTTCCTTGGGGCCAAACCTCAAGATGGTTATCGCCGAGGTCAACGGCAAGATCCCGACCGGCAGCAATTCCCGGCCGATGATGGCGTTCATCAGCGAGCTTTTGCCCCGCTTGAATTGCCCTAAGACGGCCAGCGTGAAACGGTCTTCGGCCAGTTTGGCCATCAGCTCTTCGCATTGCTTGAAGCGAGTTTGGCTGCCGCGGTGCCTGTGAATCTCGCGCAAGAGGCGCAACTGGCCGACGAGGGCCAATTTGGTGTTGGTGTAGGCTCGCAGCTTCTCCAGGTCTGGCGCAGCCTGCAGAAGCGAGCGGTCACTTTGAGCAACGGCGCGTTTCCCATCAGTGTCCTCGCATTGCCGCCTCACCAGGTTGTCAGGTACGTCGTTCATCGCTACGCAGGTATTTGTTCTTCGGTCTGTCGCAGCATGGGCAGGTCACAGGCGCAGCGAATGCCCGTAAAATGCACGTTGACATACGCTGGGGCGTTGGCGCGCCTCATAGCGCACCGAAACTCCAGCCGGTTGCGGCGCAAGCAGTTGCCACCGCGCACCACGCGTTGCGCGCCATCATGCGGCGATTGCCGATTGCCGGCAGCGTGTTCCGTGTAGGCTTTCGGCTGATACCAGTCCTCACACCACTCCTCGACGTTGCCCGCCATCTGGAAAATGCCCCAGGGCGAAGAGCCTTGGGGATACCCATCCACCGACGCTGTGGTTTCCTTTTCGCCGCGATCCCCTCCATGCCAGCGCAAGAAATCCTCCTGCCACTCATTGCCCCAGGGGAATACGCGTGCGTCCGTGCCGCGGGCGGCCTTTTCCCATTCGACTTCCCTGGGCAATCGCAATCCAGCCCACCGGCAGTAAGCTGAGGCCCCAAACCAGGTCGTATGGATCACCGGGTGGCGTTCAAAACCGGGGGCAGAGCGATATGGTTCGCCCTCGCAACTCGGCGGCAGGATATGCTCCGCAGTGTGGAGCCAGAGTTCGAGGTGCGCCCGGCCAGGATGCATTTCTGAGAGGAACCGGGCGAACTGCTCATTGGTCACGGCAAACACAGCCATGTAAAACGCCGGCACATAAATCGTGAGCTGCGGCGTCTCGTGCAGCAGCGCGAAGAGGGGCCCGTCTTTGTCCATCTGCCGGGCCGCTTCGATCTGCTCCGGCGTCGAGCCCATCACAAACTCGCCTGCTGAGATAAGCCGCATCACCGATCCATCCTTTGGATTCGTCCAGGTCTCCGGCCAACCTTTGAAGGCGGAGTGGGACGCGCGGAGTACCGAGCGGTCATTCCGCATTCCGTACTCCGCATTCCGCACTGCGCACTCCACACTTCGCTGAGCCATGTTTCACCTTCCCGCCGCCAGTTCAGCGGTCGGATATGTCGCCAAGCGTCCACCCGTGCGCAACATCTCGACGAGCCGCTGTCTGATCTGCACCTCCAAGGGCAGGAGCTCAAGCGCGCGCACTGTTTCCTCGACGTCATACGCCGCGCGGCGAAGTGTCACCATGCCGTCCTCCCAGACAGCATAGGCGGCGCGCGCGTCGCCGTCCGTGGGCAGCCCAACGCTGCCGGGATTCACCACCAGCGTGTTCCCCCAGTGTGTTTTCATCGGCAGATGGGCTTGGCTGAGGAAGAGCATGGCCGGATGGCCAATCAGAACGAACAGCTTCTCCGCGTGACCGAGCAGAACGATGTCCGATTCCCACGGCCACTGGGCGTTCTGCCCCCCGACATGGGGGAAGGGTGCGTCTCTGGTTGCCGTATGGTGATGGTAGGCGACGCACGTGGCCTCGCCGCAGGGAAATCGTTGTATCGGTTGGAGCGCTCCCAGGAAATGCTTCATTTCCGGGGTCAGCAGGTGGTTCGTGGCCAATTGCATCGCTTCGGCGAGGTGCTGGTAAGGGGCAGCGCAATGTGGCGCGATCCCCAAACTGAACGCCCGGTCGTGGCTGCCTTGAATCACCAAGCTCGGTGAGTTGAGCCGCATCGCCCAGGCGACACACTCGACCGGCTGCGGGCCATAGTTGACCAGGTCCCCGAGGCACAGAATCTGGTTAGCATCCGGTTCGGCAAGCAATACCGCTTGCAGGGCTGGCCAGTTGCCGTGAACGTCAGAGATAAGCAATATCTTCATAACTCGCTACCGCACATGATTTCTTTTGTTCGGTAGGAGTCATTAGCCAGCAGGCGATTCCCCCCGGCAACGGGGGAGGCAAACTCCATTGCCCAAATCCACTCTAATGTTTTCGCCCCAAAAAGCAAGCGCCGGGTCAAGCGCTTCAAGCACCTCCACGACCATTTCCGTTATCGGCGGCTTTAACTTGGCAGGAAATCCGGTTCCGGTCAACGCTTGCTGCCTTTTCGTCGCCGCCGTCACACGGTTTTATCACGCAACCGTCGCAGGTCGGCTTCAACGCTCGTCACGTCACTTTCGGCGGTGGTAGTGGCTGCCCGCGCTTCCAACTGAGCACTCAGCAGCCCGGCGCGGGCCGCAAAAGCAGCTTGAAGTTCCATCAACGATTGTCGAAACCACTGACGCAGTTGCCGGCGGCAGGAATTGAGCAAGTCTGGCAGTGTCTCACCAAGTTGTTGTTTCAATCGCGAACGGGTGTGGCGGCGCAAGACCGCCGCGCCCAATGACGACAGCAGCACGGGTCGCTTCAAAACAAGGCTTTGAGTAAACGGCGCGGTGTCGGCGACCGGCGCGCCCGCAGGCAACGGCAGTTGCTCAGAAGTGTCTTTTGCCAACCGCAGTGCCTGGTGAGCCAGTTGCAGTGCCTGGTCCAGTTGCGACCTCGTCAAAGACAACTGTTCCACCAATTTCGCCACGCGTGCGGCCAGGACCCGGCGCATGAAAACCGAAATCCTCTTGGCGATGTCCGCGCCTTTTCCCTCAGCGGAGAGCCAGAAGTCCGCGAGGTCTGCCGCCGCAGCCGCGATGAGGTCGTCGGCCAGCGTGGAAAAGCCGTCCACGATGGTGTCACCGTCCCGCTGCGCGGCCTCCAACAGGGCGTCGGCTTTCCGCACGGCGGCCAAGGCTTCCTGGACCCGCTGGCCGGACGGCGACGGGGACACTTGGGAACTACGGTGCAGGCGGCTTTCGAGAATCGTGATGACCGCCTCGCGCAACGCGCCCACTTTACGTTTCTGCGCAGCGGCGGCTTGCTCGCGATGCGATTCGACCAGTGGCATCAATTCCTTTTCCAGCCATTCGTCGCAGAGAGCAGCGCTTTCGCCTAGCACGCTAACGAGGTGCGCCCGAAGTTTCAGGTTGGCTTGTGCGGCCAGTTGACGCTCGACGTAATCGCTGGTTTGCCGGCGCTCGGCCGCCCCCAGCAGATCCGCTTTGCTCACCAGCACCATCGCCTGCGCGCCCGATTGGTAAAGGGCCTGCACAATGGCCAGGTCCTCGTGTGTTAGGGTTGAGGCGGCATCCACGAGCACGATGCCCAGGTCGCACCGCGGCAGATAGGCCACCGTTTCTTCGGCCCCGGCAGTGGCGAGCGAACCTAAGCCCGGCGTATCCACAAACGTCACGCCTTCGCGCAACCGCCGCGCGGGCACCTGCACGCGGATACGCATGACATGCTTGGTATTGCCTGGATTCTGCTGCTCCGTCGCAAACTCCGTCAGGCGTGAGAGTTCGACCGTTTGCGGTTTGTCCTCGGCAAACTCGATGATGGCCTGCGGTCTGATGCCGTAACTCACACGCGTGGGGAAAGCCGTGACCGGGGTAACGCCCACCGGCAAGACTTCGCTCCCCAGCAGGTGGTTTAACAGCGACGACTTGCCCGAATTGACGCGCCCAAATATGCCAATTTCAAAGGTCTGGTTTTCGAGCCGCTCCAATAGCGTTACCAACGCGCCGCGAAGCTCAATCATGCCCTGCGCGGTTATCACGCGTTCCAATTCGCGCAACAGCCCGGCTTCAGCGGTGGTTGTTTCTAATCGCGCGAAGCGCGTTTGCAAATCGGCATCGGGCCCCTTGTTCAGATAAGCCAGGAGCCGCCCAATGGTTGCGTTTAACTCCGCCACGACTTCGTTGATGGCCTTGATGTCCTCGTCGCTCAAAGCTCCGTAGCCGCGCATCCACTGAGGCTCCATCTCGGTCACGGCGATCTTCGCAAAGGTTAATTGTCCGCTCGCGGCCCACAGCGCCCCGCAGACCGGCGCGGGCCGCGGCAAAGCCAACCCCTCCATCGCCCGGCCCAGGGCCTGCCGCACCCGCTCAGTATAGTCGTGAATCACTTTGCGCTGCACCGGCGTGGAGTCCTGTGTGTATTCCGCAAATGGCGACTTTGACCCCGCCGTAGCCAGTATCCGTTCGGCCTCCGACAGCAAGTTGTCCACGTGCCGAAAAGTAGTGACCAGATGTCGTGCGTGATTCTCGTTCATATCACGCCAGGCTCAGTTTACTCATAAGCTCTTGCCCCCTGGCTCAGCCGCGCCAAGGCCGGACCCCGGAAAAACTTCGTGGATGCGGCGGTCCAGGTCGAGCCGCCGGAGGGCCTGTGGACTGGTCAGGTCGTATTTGCCGGTGGCCAACTCCTCAAAGAGTTCATGCAGCACCAGCGGGCTGCCCCCCTGCCCGGCGCTGGAGCCACTCCACGATACTTCGCGTCTCAGGCGGGATAAGGCGGGCCTGCACCGCTGCCTCGACCAGCGCCTGAGTTTCGTTCAAATGAAATGGGCGCACCTCCACCCGCGCAAACCGCGCCAGCAGCGGCCAGAAATGCCCGATGTCCCACGGATGCTCTGACCGCGCGCAAAGCCACACCGGCCCGCGCTCAGCGACGCCCCCGAAAAATGAACTCAGCTTGGGCGTTGTCCATCCTGCTCCGTCGAATACCACCGTTCTCCCGGCTGCGGCCAGCCTCTCCCGCAAACGCTTCTTCCGCTCCAGAAGCTTCAGTCCCGCCGGGTCAAGCCCGAGCGCCGGTTCGAGGCCCTCACAGATTTCGCCCAGGTGCGCCGACGTGGCCGAAACGAGCAGCGAGAGTTGCAGGCGCACGCGCTCGACCAGGGCGGACTTCCCCACCCCAGCCGGGCCTATGATAAGGACGTGCTTGCGCTGCGCGTGCAACTCGCATAACCGGGTGACCTCCCTCGCGCGCGCCACGAAGGGAAGCACGAACGCGCTCTGGCCCAGCGTCTCCGCTGGCCCGCTATTCTTAACTGGTCCCGGCCCAGCCATAACTCTCTACCGTTACAAACAACATTGTTCCGGCAGGAGTCATCAGCCCAAAGGCGGTTTGCCCGCAAAAGCGGGCAGGCAAACTCCATTGCCCCTAAAACACTATCATTCGCCGCACGCTCGACAATAACTCATTTGGTGCGTCCGAACAAAAGGCCGCCGTAGCGCGCTTTCTTCCCCAACTCCTGCTCGATGGCCAGCAGCCGGTTATATTTGGCAATCCGCTCCGACCGGCACGCTGAACCCGTCTTAATTTGCCCCGCCGCCGTCCCAACCGCCAGGTCCGCAATGAACGCGTCTTCCGTCTCGCCCGACCGGTGCGAAATCACCGCCCCATACCCCGCCTTCTGCGCCATGGCGACGGTTTCCAGCGTTTCGGAGACCGTGCCGATTTGGTTGAGCTTGATAAGAATGGCGTTGGCGATGCCGTCGCGAATGCCCTGCGCGAAGATTCTGGGATTGGTGACGAAGTTGTCGTCGCCGACGAGTTGCAGCTTCTTGCCCAGCGCCGTGGTCAACGCCTGCCAGCCCTGGCGGTCTTCCTCGCCCATCCCGTCCTCAAGCGACACAATCGGATACCGCCCCGCCCAGTCGCTCCAGAGCGTGACCATCTCGGCGGGCGTCTTGCGCGAGCCGTCCGACTTCTTCATCACGTAAGCGCCCTCGTCGTAAAACTCGCTCGCCGCCGGGTCCAGTGCTATCGCAATTTCCTTGCCCGCCTTGAATCCCGCCGCGCCAATCGCCTCCAGGATGACCTCCACCGCTTCCGTATTCGTCTTCAGGTTCGGCGCGAAGCCGCCCTCATCACCAACCGCCGTCACCAGCCCCCGCTTCTGCAAGAGCTTTTTCAACGTGTGAAACGTCTCCGCGCCGTAACGCAGCGCCTCCGCAAACGTTGGCGCGCCGATCGGAAAGAGCATGAACTCCTGGAAGTCCACGTTATTCGTTGCGTGCGCGCCGCCGTTGAGCACGTTCATTTGCGGTGCGGGCAAAATGAATGGCGCGCCGGCCTTCCCGCCGAACAATTTCCGAATGTGCTCGTAGAGCGGCAGGCCCGCGTCCAGTGCCGCCGCCCGGCACGCCGCCATGGAAACACCAAGAATGGCATTCGCCCCGAGCTTCGACTTTGTGTCCGTGCCGTCGAGTTTGCACATCAGCTCGTCAATCTGCTTCTGCGCGTGGGGCGATTTCCCTTTCAGCTTGGGCGCAATCGCCCGGTTCACATTCGCCACCGCCTTGAGGACACCCTTGCCGTTGTAACGCTTCGGGTCGCCATCGCGGAGTTCGACCGCTTCACGAATGCCCGTGGACGCGCCCGAGGGCACGCCCGCCGAGGCCGTAATGCCGTTCGACAAGCTCACGGTCACCGACACAGTCGGGTTGCCGCGCGAGTCGAGAATTTCCAAGGCAGTGATGTTTTGGATTCTGTTCATGTTTTGGATTTTGTTCATGGTATCTTTTGTCTCAAAACTATTATTAGCGATGCGGTCATGGCGCTGGGGAGAGCATCAAAGCCAGCACCAAAACAATAATCAATGCCAGGAGCCCATAGGCCACGTAGGCGTTGAGCCGTCCATGATGCATGGCGGCCAATCTGTTGGCAATCTTCAAAGCTCCATCCTTCAGGGGCGTTACGACGCAGCGGTCCACGATATGCACCTCCTGCCGCTGGCGGTGAATCGCAGTCCGGAAATGTTCAGCCACCGTTTCCCGCGTGTCCTTGGTGGTGGGGCGGAGGATGGCGTCGAAAATCACCCGGACGGGGTTGGAGAAGCCGGTTGCCGTGTAAGTCATTTCAGGGAGCAAGCGCCGGATGCCGCCGTCCCAGCGCGGCTGGCGGACCACGCGACGATGTCGCGCCAGGCCAAGTCGCACCACAATAAACGTGGTTCCAAGAAGGCCAAGCAACACTGGAAACATGTACGACGTGGACATGGCAAACACCACCGGGTTCTGCGTGCCGCCCCGGTGCATCACGACCAGTCCTTGACCGGGCACAACCTGCTGTCCGACTTGCGCGCCGAGGTCGTGAAACTCGGCGACGAACTCGCCCGGCAATTGCGCGTGCGCCGGGCTGGACGCGAAGAACGGCGGCACCAGCGCGTCCACGGCGCTCGCCTGTGTCAACGGCAGCAGCACGCCGTCCAGCGTCGAAATCACGAACGTCGGCAGCACACCTAACAGCAGGCAGAGGGCAGCGAGCAAACCCATCGGCAGTGTCATCGAGCGCGCGGCTTCGGTGGTCTGCTCGACCTGCGTTGAGCGCGACATGCCCAGGAAGCCCATCGCAAACGCCTTCACAAAACACGTGACGGCCAGCGCCGCCGTGAGCGCAAGTCCCGCGCCGCACAGGGCGAAGACCACCTTCACGCCGACGGACGAGAGTTCGGCACTGCGCAGCATCGTTTGCAGCGTGAGCCACTCGCTTACGAAACCATTGAACGGCGGCAGGGCCGAAATCGAGAGCGCGCCCGCCAGGAAGCAAAGGGCGGTCCATGGCATCCGCCGGATCAATCCGCCCAACAGGTCCAGGTCGCGCGTGCCGGCCTTGGCATCCACCGTGGCCGCGGCGAGGAATAGCAGCGCCTTGTAAATCGAGTGATTGGTCATGTGATAGAGCGCCGCGACAAACGCGATGGTCGCCAAGAGCGGATGCCCCGCAGCGGTGAACACAAAACCCGCGCCCAGCCCGGCGGTGATGATGCCCATGTTCTCGATGGAACTGTGCGCCAGCATTACCTTCAGGTCATTCTCCGTCGTTGCGTAGAGGATGCCAACGAAAGCTGAGATCGTCCCGACCATCAGCGCGACCAAACCCGGTCCCGTCAGCGTCATCGGCAGCAGGTCCATGTTGACGCGCACGATGCCGTAAAGCCCCAGGTTCAGGATGACGCCGGACAGCAGCGCGGAGACGTTGCCCGGCGCGACGGGATGCGCGCGCGGCAGCCACGCGTTGAACGGCACCAAACCCGCCTTCACTCCGAACCCCAAGAATGAAAGCAAAAACACGGCCCAGCGGAAGCCGTCGTCTGGCGACTGGAGCGCCGTTTTCAGCGCGGAAAATTCCAGGCCGCCTGCCAACACCGCGAGCAGCAACAGCGCAAACGCAACGGCCAGCGTTCCGGCCTCGCCCATCGCCAGCATCAGGTAGCCGGCCCGCGTGTGCGTTTCTTCCCGGTGCTCAAAGTTGACGAGCAAATAGCTGAGGATGGACATCGCCTCCCAAGCCAGCAGAAACAATAGCACGTCGCCGGCGAGCAGGATGAGCACGATGGACGCAAAGAGTGCCAAATACCAAACGTTAAAGGCTCTCAGGCTGTAATGGCTCAAATAACGTTTCAGATAACCGGAGGAAAAGATCGAAGCCGGCAAAAACACCAAAGCGGTCACGGCCAGGAAAAGCGCCGAGAGCTGGTCCAACGAAAGCGTTAACGTTCCCAAGGTCGGCAAAGTCCAAAGCGAAAGTTGGAAGGCGTCTCCTGTCAGCAAGACCCTTCCGCTGCTCCACAGAACCGCGAGCGAAGCGGCGGACCCGGACCAAGCCAGCGCCTTCGGACACCAGCGTTCCGGGATGAGCATCGTCAGCACGATGCCCGCGAGGCACAGCCAGAAAAACATTTGAAGCAAGAGACCCAAGCTCATAATGCCTTTACTTCCTCAGCGTTGAGATTCTTTGCCGGTGAAATCAGCGACGCCGATGGTCTGCGGCCCACTGCTAAGAGCAACCCATGCAAGATCGCCAATGGCGGCGGCGGTTGGCCGGGCACTTCCACGTCCACCGGCAGCAAACCGCGCACGCCGCTGCCGCAAACGAAACTTGGGCCGAACACGCTGCCCGACAGCGCACACGCGCCCACCGCGATCACACGCTTCGGCGTCGGCATCGCGTCGTAAGCCTTTTGCAGCGGCACGTGCATGTGGTCCGTGACTGGGCCGACCACGAGCAACACGTCTGCCTCCCGGGGCGTCGGCGTGATGAAGAACCCCAGACGGTGCATGTTGTAGTAGGGGTTGTTCAGTTGCCGGACCTCATTAAGGCACGCGCCGCAATCGCCGGCATCCACCACGAGGATGTGAATGGAGCGATTGAATGCCGAACCGAGCGCACGCCAAGGCTGGTGACTCCCATCCGTCGATGCGGCCGCCCACTCGTAGCTTTCCTGCCAGCGAATCGGGGCGGTTGCGCGGTCGCGACAACGGAAGCAATGCACACAACGGCGGTAGTCCACAACGAGCTGCGAATCTCTCCGGCTGAATACTCCGGTCGGACAGAGTTCCACCAACTCACGCGCCTGTGCTTCGGGATATTCCCCGCCCACCGGCAAGCCCGGCGAAACACCGGGGGCCTTTTCTTCATGCGCCGGATAGCGCGTGGTCTTGATCCCGGTTGCCAATCCTTTGCGAACCCATTGACTCATGGCTGCCTTTTCATTTTGTGCTTCAGCGATCGTTCTCGGCCACGGAAAGATCGAAAGTGGCCAGGATAATCGGAAAATCCTGAAAGGCGAATTGCTCCGCCGCCAGGTGGAAGCCGTGCCAATTGGCAAACGACGGAGTGATGAGCCGACACCGCGCCACTCGCCCGGTGTCGTTAATGCGCAGCCAATGAAAAGCCGCGCCGCGCGGAGCCTCGACCCAGCCCAGCGCTGCGCCCGCTTTGATCTTCACGTCCGCGGCCAGGACTGGCCCAATCGGCAAAGCCGCCACCGCCTGCACCATCAGCCTCACCGCCTGCCTGGCTTCGGCGAAGAGCACCCGCAGCCGCGCGTAGCCATCGCCTTCCTGCTCCATCGGCACGTCGAAGTTGAAAGCTTCGTAACCCGAATACGGTTGAGCTTTGCGCAAGTCACGCGCGACACCCGAAGCGCGGGCGACCGGTCCCACGAGTCCATAATTGCGGGCGTCCTGTTCCGAAATGATTCCCACCTCCTCCAACCGATCCAGGAAACTGCTGGACGTGCGCAGCATCTTCTCCAGTTGATCGAGGTGTTTCAGAATGCTCTGTGCTTGTTGCACCGCCTCGCGACAAGCGGCATCTTCGAACGTGCGACTCAAGCCGCCCGGGACTGCCAGGCCAAAGAGGTAGCGATGGCCCATAAACGCGCCCGAAAGCCGCAACAATTCTTCTTCGAGCATCGCCGCCTGGTTGTTGGCCACGACCAAAGCGGTGGACTCGCAGATTTCCTGGATTGCGCCAGCGTGATGCCGGAGCCGTTCCAACTCAGCGAGCAGCACGCGCAGCATCCGCGCTCGGGCCGGCACTTCGATGCCGGAAATGCTTTCGACCGCGTGGCAAAAGGCCAGCGCGTGCGCAAACGCCGTGGTCGCCGCGAAACGCTCGCCCAGCAGCAGTGCGTCATTCACCGACCGGCCTTCGGCCAGTTTTTCCACCGCGCGATACTTGTAAAACAGCCGGGGAATCGCCCGAATCACGTCCTCGCCGACGGTCTCCAACAGGAAGTGGACCGACTCGGTCACGCCGGAGAATTTCGGCCCAATCGGCATGAGAAAGGCGCCGGGGGCTTCAACGATGCGGCGCGGCTGCCAGTTCAAGTCCGGTTCGCGGCGCGTGACAGGCTTGCCGCCATCAAAGTTGCGGCGCATTGGGCCGAGGTTTTCCTGCCACCTATCGTTGTGGAGTACAAAGTCGCCCAGGCGTGGATGACCCTCAAAGCTCAGCCCGAAAAGGTCTTCGGCCTCGCGCTCGTGCCAGTCCGCCGCGTGGACCCGCGAACTGATGCTCGGGAAGGTTGGCCTGTCCAGCGGTTGGTGCGCCAGCAGATGCACCCAGCCTGCTGGCCGGGCGCCGTGAAACACGTGTCGCAGTTCCCACCGCGCCGGGTCTTCTTCGACAATCAGTCCGGCAAAACTGTAGTTCCTCTCTTCGTTGAGCCACGCGCATACATCGGCCAGAGCGCCATTTTCACATTCCAGTTCGCACTGCGGATGCGCCGCCTCGAGGCGAATCCGAACTTTGCCCGGCCATCGTTGGCTGGCCATTTCGGCGATGTTTGTCGGCTTCATGCCATTCATCTTTCCAGCGCCGTGGCGCCCAGCAGCAATAATTGATGAAGCGGTTCCGGCAGATACAACCCCAGCGCGATCACGAACAGAGCCGAGACGCAAAGCGTGGCGACACAACTCACTGGCAGGCGCGAAGGCGGGGCAGGCGTCTCGCCTGCCTCACTTTGCCCGAAAACCATGCGATTGACGTGCAGCATAATTCCAAAGAACCCGATGGCGACGAACAGCACGAGCAATCCCATCACCAGATAGCGCCCCTCGGCCAGACCGGCTTTGAGAATGGAGAACTCGCTCAGGAACACCGCGAACGGCGGCGCGCCGGCAATGGCCAATCCGCCAATTAGCAAACTCGCTCCTGCAGTCGGTGAGGTGCGAATCAATCCGCGCACTGATGCTATTTCGCGAGTGCCCACAGCCAGCAGCGCCGCGCCTGCTGCGAAGAAGCAAAACGACTTGGTCAGCGTGTGGTTCAGCGCCTGATACAACGCGCCATAGTGCGCCGCCGACGTGCCGAGTCCCGCAGCCAACAGGATGATGCCCATGTGCTCCACGGTGGAGAACGCGAACATCCGCTTGTAATCGCGCACCTGAAGCAGCAGGAACGCGGCGACGCCCACCGAGGCCAGCCCGAACACCATCGCCCACACTTCCGCATGAGCGGTCGGCGCGGCCTTGAGCACCGGGAACAGCCGCAGGATTACGTAAAGCACCGCTGTGGTTTCGACGCCCGAGAGCAGTGCGCACACCGGCGATGGCGCCTGGCTATGCGCGTCCGGCAACCACGTGTGCATGGGCACGAGGCCCACTTTGGTGCCGAGTCCGACCAGAATCAGCACGAACGCGGTTTGCAACAAAACCGCCGGCATTTTTGGCGCTGCGGCCACCAATCCTTCCCACGTGTAAGTGCCGCCGCCCGCTGCTTGCATCGCGGCGAAGAGCACCAGGAAACCGAGCAAGGCCACCGCCGCGCCCATGAGCGAGAGCACGACATACTTCCACGCCGCCTCCAGCGCTTCGCGCGTGTTTTCAAAACAAACCAGCAGGGCCGAGCAAACCGTGGTCAACTCCACGACAATCCAGACCAGCGTCGGCTCCATCGAAACCGGAATGGCCAGCATCGAAAAGATGAAGAGATTGTAGTTGGCGTAATAGAGGCGCAGCCGCCTGGGTTCATGCGAGTTCACCGACATGTAACCCCAGGAAAAAACCGCTGCCGTCGCGCCGACATAGGCGATCAGCAATAAGACCAGCGCGCTCAAGCCATCCACCGCAATCCATTTCGGAATTGCCACCACCGGCCCTGTGCTCACGACCCGCCCCGCGAGTTGCACGCTTACCACCAGCACCGCAACAGATGAAGCGAGTGTGACGCCCGAGGCAACTCGCCGCCACGGCAGACAGCACAAGACCGCAGCCGCCAAAGGCAATGCCAGCAGAACGATCACGTTCATCGCACCGCCCCCTCCGGCTCTTCCTCGGTGGCCTGCTCTTTAAGACGCGCCAGCGCGCCGACCTCGGTTGTGCCGATATGTTGATGGACCGCGCGAATTAACACCGCCGTGATGAACACGATGATTAACCCGTCCGCGGCAATGGCCAGTTCAACCAAGAGCGGCAGCGTGCGCGCCAAGCTGATGCCGGCGAAGAACGCGCCATTTTCCATCGCCAGCAAGCCGATGAGCAGCGGCACCGCCTCGCGCCGCACCGCGAGGGTGTAAGCGCCGAGAAAAAGTCCGGCAAACCCGATGGGCACATTGGGCCCGCGAAATTCGACCGCCACCGCCCGCTGCAACGGAATGGTCAGGAAATAGGCCAGGATCGCCAGCGTCAGTGCGATGAGCAGCGATACCGGAATGTTCAACACCTGATCAATCTCGCGGCGGGTATAGACTTCCTCGTGTACCGTGCGCCGGAGAATCCAGGGGATCAGCACTGGCTTGGCGATCACGTTGACGAGCGCGACGCCGTAAAGATGCCACGAGCCGTGCCGAAGGCCCAACAGGAACGCCGAAGCCGCCAGCAGCAGCGATTGCGTGATGAAGAGGGTCAAGGTGCCCTTCGCCTGCCGTGTGGTGACAATGCCGAAGGCGGTGAGCAGGAATAGACCGCCCATCAGCGTGTTCAGCGAGTCCAGCACGGAGAGGGTTGTTTGTGGGTCGTTCATGTTCATTCCTTCACAGCGCGAACAACCGCATGATCATCGCCGCCACCGACGTGATGAAGGCGCTGCCCAGGAATTCGCTGATGCGAAACAAACGCAACTTGGCCAGTGAGGATTCGATGATCACCAGCACCAGCACGAAGATGAAGACCTTGAAAAGCACGAGCGGAACCGCGAGCAGCACTTCGCCAAGTACCAACTTCTCCGCTAGACCCCACGGCGTAACCAGCACGTTGAGGAAAATGCACAGCAGCACGAACAGCTTCATCTGCCCGCCCCACTTCATTAGCGCGGCGCCTTTGCCCGAATACTCCAGCGCCTTGGACTCATCAATCATGGCCAGTTCAAAGTGGCCGGAAGGATTGTCCACCGGAATCCGTCCGGCCTCCGCGAGGATCAACATGAAAAACGCCGCCATCAGCAGCACGTGCGACGGCTCCAGGAAATTGGCCGGAGGCGACATCCACCGCTTCTGCACAATGTAGGGGATGGTGGAATCGGCCACGAACGCGACCGTGAAAAAGACAATGATAAACACCGGCTCGGCCAGGAAGCCGACCATGCGCGTCCGGCTCGCGCCCATTGGACCATACGGGTTAGCGGTGTCCACGGCGGCCAGCGCTTTGAAAAATCCGCCCAGCGCAAGCACGAAACCGCCACCGACCATGTCCGCCATGAACGCGAAAAAGAGCGGATACGCCGTGAGCACCGGGATGAGCAGCGTCACGAAAATGGGCGTCACGAAGGCAATGTAGGGCGTGGCCCGGAAAACCCAGGAGCTTTCTTCGGAGACAACTTCATCCTTTTGGAAAAGCTTCCACAAGTCGCGGTAGGGTTGGAAGACGCTGGGACCGCGTTTCGACTGCACAATCTCCTTCAAGCGATTCAGCACTCCTGCGACCAATGGCGACAAGGCCATCACGACCAGGACCTGAATGAGGTTGAAAAGGATGCGCTGGCTCATAAGGGGACCTCCTCGGCTCCAGCCTGCCAGCGGCATGTTGGGGCCGCCAAGCCGCGTCGCAGCGAGACTGCTTCAACCGCGTCGCCTGAACGACACGTTCGGCATGACCAAGTGGATAGTGAACCGCTGAACCGTCGGCGTTCGGAAATGATCCTTCCGCCTTGGCCTTGACGGCCCTTTGCATCGCCCGAACTCGTCGAGATATGATCAAGCATACTGATTCCTGCTCACGCACTTTTCTGCGTCAGTAGGAGTCATTAGCCCGCTGCTATTCGGGCGGTTTCCCCCGGCGGGGAAGGCAAACTCCATTGCCCCTTCAATTCATAACACGGTATCCAGTCTCTGCAAACAAGAAAATTCGTGCAGCGAAAAGCCTTGCCCTGCGGAACTTCTTTGAAGCGGTGTAAGAATGGGGCGCCGGCATTTGCAGGATCTGTTGGGTTGGTTGGCACTCGCGCTCCCAAAAGGATTCTGGCATCGTGCCGGTTCGGGAATCGCCTTATGCGCATACTGATAATCGAGGACGACGAGAAGACCGCCCGCGCGATTGCGTCAGGGCTGGAGACGGGAGGCTTCTCTGCCGCTTCGGCCCATACCGGGGAGGAGGGATTCTTCCTCCTGAACGCGGAGCCGTTCGACCTGGTGGTGCTGGACTGGATGCTGCCGGGACGGGATGGCATTGAAATCCTCAAGACTCTCCGCGCCCGCGGCTCCAAAACCCCCGTGCTCCTGCTGACCGCCCGCGATGCGGTTGAAGACCGCGTGCTGGGGCTGGAAAGCGGCGCGGATGATTACCTGGTCAAGCCGTTTGCCTTTGCCGAACTGCTCGCGCGCATTCGGTCGCTGCTGCGCAGAGCCTCGCCCGCCGAAGCGCTCAAGAAAACGGTGGCCGATTTGCTGGTGGATCTGGAGGCTCGACGGGTTTCCCGCGCAGGCAAGCCCATTGAACTGACGCCCCGCGAGTTTGACCTGCTGGCCTACCTGCTGCGCCAACCGGGCCAGGTGGTGACGCGCGAAATGCTGGCGCGCGATGTCTGGGGCGAACCCAACCGCATCACGCCGCTGGACAATGTAATTGATGTCCACATTGCGCATTTGCGCCGCAAGGTCGATGAGAGCCACGCCTCCAGACTGATTCACACCGTTCGGGGTGTGGGCTTTGTGCTCCGGGAGGAGGCCCACGGGTGAAGCAGTGGTGGCAGCGGCGCTCGTTGCGCGTGCGGTTGGCCGCCTGGTATGCGGTGGCGGGCACAGCCATCTGCGCCGCCCTTTTTACCCTGGCGCTGGTGGCGGGCGTCGGGAAGCCCACGAACCGCTCGCACCTTGGGCTGGCCTTGGCGCTGGGCGGACCCGCCACCCTGCTGCTGTTTTCCTTGGCGGGCTATTTTATCGCCGGACGCGCTTTGGCTCCGGTCAAGGAGATGGTGGAACGGACTCGCAGGCTTTCGGCCAAATCTCTGAATGAGCGGCTGCCGGTCGCCAACCCCCACGACGAGCTGGGCCAACTGGCCACGGGGTTCAACGAGACCCTCCAACAGCTTGAGAACTCGTTTGCTGAACTCAAGCGGTTCACCGCGGACGTGTCCCACGAACTGCGCACGCCCCTGACCGCCATCCGCGCCGTCGGAGAAGTTGCTTATCGTGAGCGCAACCCGGCGATTCTTTACGACGCTCTGGGCAGCATCCTCGAGGAGGTCCAGCGGATGAACCAGCTCATTGACCGGTTGCTGCTGCTGGCCCGGGCCGATGACGACAACCTGCCGGTGCGCCTGGAGGCGGGGTTGGTGCGTAGCGCCCTGGTCGAAGTCACTGACGCATTGGCGCTGGTAGCCGAAGACAAGCAGCAGCGGCTGGGGTTGGACTGCCCGGACCATCTTCTGGCGGTTTTCGATCCGGCGCTGCTGCGGCTGGCGTTGCTGAACCTCATCCAGAATGCTATTCGCTACAGTCCGCCGGCCAAGCCGATTTCGCTGCGGGCCTTTCAGAGGGAGAACGCGGTCGTCATCGAGGTCGCCGACCAGGGTCCCGGCATCGCTCCCGAGCACCACCAGAAGATCTTCGAGCGGTTTTATCGGGTGGACAAGGCCCGCTCGCGCGCCGAGGGTGGGGCGGGTTTGGGGCTGGCGATTGTGAAGTGGTCGGTCGAGCGAATGGGCGGGGCGGTCGAGCTTAAAAGTGAGGCCGGACACGGCAGCACCTTCCGCCTGCGGTTGCGCCAGGTGGGCGCCTGACCGGGAGCCCCGGCATCCCTGCCGGCAAGTTCCCTAAACCATCCCCTCACCGGAATCCTTAAGAATTCTTCAGTAACGCTCCTTCGGGCTGACTGGTTACTATCCCCATATTGGCTTCGGTGGTCACTCCGACTGTGGCTGAGCCACAGCCAAAGCAGTGAATGGGCACTCCAAAGCGGTTAGGGCGCTCGGTGGGCAGTATCGTTGGCAAACCACTATGTATTGGATTAGCAAGAGCATTCATCAAGTCCGTCGGCTGAACCGGCGGACCATCTTGTTCCTTGCCGCACTGGGACCCGGGATCATCACCATGATTGCCGACAACGACGCGGGGGGCATTTCCACCTACGCCCAGACCGGCGCCAAGACCGGCTTCAACTTGCTCTGGGCTATGGTCATCCTGGTCCCGATGGCGTATTATGTGCAGGAGATGACCGTGCGGTTGGGCGCAGTCACCAAGCGCGGGCACGCCGAGGCGATCTTCGATGGTTTCGGCAAATTCTGGGGCTGGTTCTCCATTTTTGACTTGGCCGTCATCAACTGGCTGACGCTGGTTACTGAATACATCGGCATGACCCAGGCGATGAGGCTCTTCAACATCCCGCCCTCGATTACCTTCTTCGGGGTGACTTTCCTCATGCTCGGCATCGTGATCAGCGGCCGGTATTGGACGTTTGAGAAGATTACGCTCTTCTTTTGCCTTTTCAATCTGGTCTATATCCCCGCCGCTATCTGGGCCATGCACACCGGCAACGTCCAGGAAGGCTGGACCGCCGTTGGGCGCGGCTTTTACCATCCCAGTTTTGCCTTCGGCATGTCGGGCGTCGCCTTGCTGACCTTGATCATGGCCAATATCGGCACGACCATCACCCCCTGGCAGATTTTCTTCCAGCAATCAGCGGTGGTGGACAAAGGCATGGACATCAAAGACATTAAGTATGGGCAGTTTGACACTTTCTTCGGCTCGTTCATGACCTGTGTGGTCGCGGCCTTCATCATCATTGCCACTGCTGGAGTGTTCTATTTCAACCCGGACCAGGGCCACGGCTATCGGGAAATTGATTCCGCCGCCAAGACGGCGGAGGCCATGCCCCTAGTCCTGCACGGTCCCTGGGGGCAATGGGCCAAGGTGTTGTTCGCCGTCGGGCTGTTCGACGCCGGGTTGCTGGGCGCACTCTGCATTTCGCTGGCCACAAGCTGGGCCTTGGGCGAGGTGTTCGGCTGGGCCCACTCCCTGAATAAGACCGTGCGCGAGGCGCCCTGGTTTTATGTCGCATACGTGCTGATGCTCATGTCGGCGGGCGTCGTCTCGCTGATCGCGTCCATCGATCTCCAGAACATCATCACCATCTTCGTCCAGGTGGTGGCGGTGACGCTCCTGCCGGCGGCGTTGATGTTCTTGATTCTGCTTCTCAACGACAAACCGCTCATGGGGGAGCACGTCAATACCCGCTGGCAGAACATCGCCAACTGGAGCATCACCGCTTTTGTCATCGTCATCTCCACTGCTTACGGGGTCTCGGTTCTGTTCCCCGAGTGGTTCGGCTCGGGCAGCTAGGAGGAACGTCCAATGAATAGCGCCAAAGATAACAACCCACCCGGCACCAAACCGGCGAGGCTCTCAGCGGCTTTTGAGGAATACAAGCTGTTGTACTTCTCCAGGCTGCTCAACCGCCGGATTCGCCTCGACCAGACCAACCAGAAGAACGGGCGCCTCACCGACCTGGTCTTTCGCCTTTCCGAACCTTATCCCGAGGCGGTCGGCATTTACATCGAGCATGGCAAAGGCTACCCCTCGGAACTTATCCCCTGGGAAAAGGTCGTGCGCATCGAGGATGAAGCCATCTTCATCGCCCCCAACGAAGGCGCTGCTCCTTATCCTCCGTTTGTCGATCAGAAGGGTTGGATTCTGCTCAACGAGCACTTGATGGGACAGACGATTCTGGACATGGACGGCCGGCGCACGGAAGTGGTCAACGACGTTCACCTGCTTTCCTCCAAAGGCCGGATGATTCTCGTTCACGTGGACATCTCCTTTAACGGCTTTCTCCGCAAATGGGGGCTGGAGCGCTTCATCTCCGGCAAGGACCAATTGATTTCGTGGCGCTACGTGCAGCCGCTATCGGTTGAGGATCACACCAAGGATATCGTGACGCTTTCGGTCGCCCGCGAGCAGGCCCTGGAACTGCCCGGCGAGGATTTGGCCGATGCCCTCGAAGTCCTCTCCGGCGATGAACAGCAAGCCATGTTCTCGGCTCTCGATCCAAACAAGGCCGCGGAAGTGCTGGTCGAGGCCGAGCCGCGCGCCAAGCGCCAGCTCATCGCCTTTCTGCGCGAGGAGAAGGCCCGCCTGGTGCTGGCCCGCTTGACCGTCCCCCAAGTCGCCGACCTCTTCTCCGACCTGCCCCACCAGAAGGTGACCGAGCTGATGAAATGCCTGACGCCCCCGCGCGCCGCCCGCGTGCAGGCCGTCCTGTCCAATGCCGACGTGCTGGCCTCCACCTTGATGGGCGACCGGTTCCTGGCCTTTCCCAAAGAGGCCAGGGCCAGCGAGGTTTTGCGGACGCTCCGGACTTCCCCACGTGACCATAGGAACATCTCCTACCTTTACGTCATCGCGGGCGAGGAGAAATTGCTGGTCGGGGTGGTGGACCTGCGCGACCTGGTTATCGCGCCCGAGGAAACCAGCCTCGGGGAACTGATGACCTCGCCCGTCGTTACCGCCGAGCAGGATTGCCTGCGGGGGGACTTAGTGGCGCTGCTCGCCAAATACCAGTTCCGCATGTTGCCTGTGGTGGACGCGCACGATCACCTGCTGGGCGTCGTGCGCTACAAGGATATGATGAAAAACGCCAAAATCGAACTCCCGAGCTAAGCCGCCGCCTGAATGTGGCCGTCCGCGCTCCGGCGCTCATTTAACTTATTTAACCCATTTAACTCATTTAACTCAACGCCCACGAGCTATGCCGCGCATCAAAACGACACCCATGGTCCGAATTGCCCTGTGGGCGCTGCGAATTTACCTGCTGATTCTCCTCTCGTTGATCGGCTTGAAGTTCGCGCGCGTCTTCTCCGGCCCGCAAAAGCAGGAAGGCTCGAACACCGGCGCCCAGCCAGTCCAAACCAACTCACTGCCCCCTGCCGTCAGGCAGTAAATAGGCATCGGAAGTCTTGCACGGAAGTCCGTAGGATACGCTGCGCTCAGCATGTGTGGCGGCTCTCCCCATGAGCCTCGATTCGCCAGAGAGCTGGTGAGTATTCCCCCTCCCCCCATCCGATGGGGAGAGGGCCGGGGTGAGGGGGCGCAGTGCGTAGCCTATGCGCCAGTCTGCCCTGGAAGCCCATTGTCCTGTTCACCGCAGCGGTGTGCTCCGCAGCGTCGCCTACGGCTGGCGCCAAATGGCGCGGCCGGCCAATGTTTTTAGCCTAAAACATTCTATTTGACACAATACAGGCGACAGGGTAAAGGGTGGACAATGGCAAAGACGAGCAGCGCGACCTGGGGAAGTTTTAGCCCGCAGGCTCCGCGTATTGACATCACTCAAAATGGGGCCGCGCTCAGGAGAACGTGGCCGCTCTGGTTTGCCTCCCTGAATAAATCTTCAGGCGGCCTTAAGTGGCACACCCGGTTCCAGTGTCATACATTCGGCGGAATCGTTCTCCGGGCTGTGCGGCGATTCCTGCCGCTCCCTTAGGGCGATCACTGGACCGAAAAGATGATGCAGAAATGAAAACGAAGCGGAGCCTTACAGGGCGGACTGGAGGATCGGTTACGCACCGCGCCTCCTCACCCCGGCCCTCTCCCCATCAGATGGGGAGAGGGAGAGCCGCCCCACGTTCTGAGTGTAGCGTAGGCTACGGACTCCTCTGTAAGGCGGTTGCCCTGTCCACCGCGGCAGTGTGCGCCGCCGCGACACTGGCCATGGCGGCGGACACCTCCACAAATTCCCTGGACGCGGCGGGGGTCAACACGCCCACGGAGACGCCGGAGCAAACCTGGAACTGGCACGCGCAGAATACGGACATTGTCCAGTATCATCCCGGGTTTCCGGCCAGTTATTCGGGGCCGAACAGCTTGCGTAACGCCGCTGAGGTCGCGGACACCGTGTCGCTGGATTTGTATGCCGGGGCGCGTTTGTGGCCCGGTGCCGAGGCGCACATTGACGGGCTGATGTGGCAGGGATTCGGCCTGAGCAAGACCCTCGGGGTGGAAGGATTTCCGAACGGCGAGGCCTTCCGCCTGGGCACCAAGGTTCCCAATGTGACTTTCGCGCGGCTGTTCATCCGCCAAACCATCGGACTCGGTGGCGAGCAGGAACCGGTCGAGGACGACCAGCTTCACCTGGCCGGCAAACAGGATGTGTCACGGATTACGCTGACCCTGGGGAAGATAAGCGCCAAGGACATTTTTGATAACAACGCCTACGCCAACGACCCGCGCACCCAGTTCATGAACTGGGGGCTGATGGCCAATGAAGCGTGGGATTATCCGGCCGATAGTATCGGCTACGAGACCGGGTTTGCGGCTGAACTGAATCAGCCTCACTGGACGGCCCGCTACGGCTTTTTCCAAATGCCGCGCTCGTCTAACGACATGGCGCAGGACTCGCACTACCTCGAGGCGTGGGGAATGGTGGCGGAATTCGAGCGCCGTTACACCGTGAACGCCCACCCGGGGGCTGTGCGGCTCCTCGGCTTTCTCAACTCGGCGCACATGGGCAGCTACCAGGCCGCGGTTGATAATGCTGTGCGCACTGGGCTCCCCGCTGACATCGAGGCGACCCGGGCCTATCGCTACAAGTATGGGTTCGGGTTGAACCTCGAGCAGGAGATCATCAAGAACGTCGGGGCCTTCGCGCGGTTGGGCTGGAGCGACGGCCAAAACGAGGCCTGGGTGTTCTCCGACGTGGACCGCACAGCTTCACTGGGTCTGAGCATCAAAGGCGAGTTCTGGGGGCGCGCGAACGATACGGTCGGCCTGGCGGGGATCATCAACGGCATCTCGCGCGTGCACGAGGAGTTTCTCGCCGGCGGCGGGACGGGCATCCTCGCCGGGGACGGGAACCTGGACTATGGCTTGGAAAAGATTCTGGAAACCTACTACGACTTTGCGATCTGGAAGACCCTGCATGGGGCGCTGGACTACCAGTTCATCACCGACCCGGCTTACAACCGCGACCGCGGCCCCGTCTCCGTCCTCGGCGCAAGACTGCACTGGGAACTTTGAGCAACGGATTCTGGCTTAAAGCGGCGTGCTTCGGGAAGCCGGTCGTTGTTTTTGGAGCCTTCCCTCCGTGTCAATCCGTGGAATCCGTGTCTCTGACGGTGTTTGTCGCCCTACGCAAAGCCCTACGGTGGCCTGAACGGGGTTCCGGCTTGGCTCTGGCGTGGCGCGACGATAGCGGTCCGGTAGCACTCCGGTATCAAAGGCGGATCCCCCCCGTCCCCGTGTCCCCTTTTGAGACAAAATACCCCACTCCCGCTCACCCCCAAACCCCATTCCCTCCCCTTTCCAGTCCCTGTCGCCGTACACCCACGCCACCCCGTATAACCCACGTAACCCATGTATCCTGCTCCTTTCCATGAACCTGCCTTTCTTAATCTTAATCCTGCTCGTAATCTTAATCGGTTCATGGTCCCAATGCGCGGGCAAAAGACCGTGGAGGCTAATCTTAATCTGCCCCCCATGTAACCCATGTCCGTGCTCTCCGTCCCCAGCGTCAATCCACAGACCTCAGATTGCTGATCTGTGTCCATCTCTGTCCATCCGTGGTCGCATGGCATTACGATGGTCGGGCGGCTCAACACCGGTCCCGCCTGTGTAGTAGCGTAAGCCTCCCGCTTGCGGCAGTGGGTGGCTGGACGGCCCAAGACGGGTTCCGCCTGTGGCGCCGGCACAACAAACGTAAACTCCACCGGTTTGTCCTGCCATCCATCAATCATCTGGTTGACCCGCAGGAATATCTTCGAGCCCACCCGCGGAACCCCAAACTTGGCCGTGTAGCAGGCCGTGATGTCGGCGAAACCCTGGTCTGGCGGCGGGCAAATGCCGATAATGCGGAACTGGGTGCAAGTCTTGCGGCCTGCGTTCAGCGGGGCCGAGGCGCGCAGGATGATGCGCTCGCCGGGGTCGGTGGGACAATCCAGGCTGATCCTGATGATGTCCGCGACGTTGGTCACCAAAAAGCCCGCAACCGCCAGTTCGGGAAACCGGGGTTGGCGGGGCGGCTCGTCAAACTGCTCGCGGCCCCAATACGCCAGCGAGTAGTTGTTTTTGACAAAGAGGACCTCGCCAGTGAGCTTGCCCTGCGTGAGGTGGAGCTTGGAGTTGATCTTCTCCGCTGCGGCGTTCCAACGGACCATCTGCTCTTGGGTGAGCGTGGGCCAACGCCCGTTGACCGCGCGCCAAGCCTCACGCCCATGCACCTGATCGGGGGTGCGGGGGTTGATGGGGATGAAGGCCAAATAGCAGATTTGGCCGTAGCGAGCGCGTTGATAGACCATGATTCCACACTTGCCGGATTTCGTGTACGGCACTTTCATAACTGACTATAACCAACTTTCATAACTTGAGCTTGCCGACGGGCTTGGCTGGGCGCTTGGTCCGGCTGCAACAGGCCAATCAGGCAAAACCTCAACTATCACCGCATGATATATCACACAACGGCCATTAGTCAAGCCCGAAATCAAGAAATGTTGGGGGGGGGGTGGATTCTGCGGGTCCCCAGGGCCAGGCAGGGACGCTGTCCCCAGCGTCCCCAATTCCGGCGGTCCCCAGGGCGCAGGGGTGTTGGAGCCACCCGTTGCCCGCTTGAAGCGCCTCTGATGCCGAGGCCGGCACGATGGCATTTCCGGCTGACTGACCGACTACAGCCCTTTTGCGCTTGTCCTTGAGCCGGTTTGGAATACGATTCGCGGCGGTGGTGCCGCGCAGCCTCGTTTCTGAGCCATGCCGGCAATCGCCGCAGCACTGGTCCGCCGACTCAAGCGAATGAGGGTCTGTTTACAGGCAAGGCAGCAAGCGTTGACGCGGAGAGTCAGCAATCTCCGCTTGCCATAACTATGCCCACTGAAGCCGATACCTGCCGGAAACTCGTCGTGCCCAAGCTCCAGGCGGCGGGCTGGGACGACGAGCCACATTCCGTTGGCGCGCAGCGGGTGTTCACAAGGCCGCAACTGCTCACCCCCGACCTCGCCCCGCTCACCTGCCGCAACGTCGTGCTCGTGCGCCTCATCAACTCGATGGTGGAGTTCAAGCAGACTATCGGGCGCGGCACGCGCGTCCGGGACAACTACGGCAAGCTTTGGTTCAACGGGTTCCACTACACTGCTGAGAAAGTGCAGACGCTCTTCGCCAGCCCGGACGAACTGCGCGCCCGCTGGACCGATGCCGCAGAAACGAACTCCAACGCGCCAGCGAAACGGGAGTTTCTGAGGAGGTGCTCGCGCCAGCCTCACAGACTCATTGCCGCTCGCAAAAGACTCTGACCAATTCAACTCACATTCAATCCAATGCCGGACATCAAGCTTGACAGCATCACCGCCCGATGTGGCAGCCAAGCCAATGCTTTTGAGGAATTGTGTTGCCAACTAGCCAGACGAGGGTGTCCGGCCAACGCCGCCTTCGAAAGGTATCGCGGCGCAGGAGGAGACGGGGGCGTGGAGTGCCTCGCGCGCCTCGTCGACGGCTCCGTAACAGGATGGCAGGCCAAGTTCGTATTCGATATCGACGGCCTAATCACCCAATCGAACGACTCTCTTCAGACCGCACTTTCAATTCACAAAGACCTGAAGAAATACATTGTCTGCTTTCCATTCAACCCAACGGGCAAGACTGGTCGCACTAATAAGCTAGGACGACCCGCCAAAAGTGAGACTGACAAGCTTAAAGGCTGGATTTCTGAGACCACCAAAGCCGCAAAGACCGATGGACGTGATATAACCATCGAATGCTGGCCGGCGAGCCTCATTCAGAACCTCATATTGCAGCACGATCTGTCAGGCGGAATTCGGCACTATTTCTTTTCTGCAACCGTACTTTCACCTGAGTGGTTCAATGACCACCTCGTCGCCGCAGCGAAAGCGGCGGGGCCCCGCTATACACCCCAGCTAAACGTAGAAACGGCCTTGTGGCGATGGTTTGCAGCATTCGAGGGTGGCGCCCTCTGGCGTGAAAGCCTCCAGCTTCTATTAGTCGAGTGTCGTCACGGAATCAAGCGCCTGCAGCGACAGGTCAGCACCAGTCGCGGCGACCCAGCTAATCCGCCGTGGCCAGCAAGCGAGTTAAATGCGGGCCAACAGGCGCTAAGCGCATGTCAGGCAACTCTGGCCCAGGCGGAGCTCCTGCAAATGAGTTCCAATGAAAGTGGGTTGAATCAGCTCCTTGCCGCGCTCACAGGCCCGCAGTCGTCCCTGCAAAAGCTCGACGCTACGCTCGCTGCCGCACTCGACGCGGAGCACGGCCAAGGGACCGCGGATTCCAAGCCCTTCCGCACGTACATGGCCGAATACATGGTCAGTTTTCCGGCGGCGAATCTCGACGCGGTGAGAGATGCTGCAGCGGCATTCGACGCATTGGCAACATGGGTTCGCTCTCCGGAAGGCAGTCTCGCCTTCAGGAAGGTTTTTGTCCTTTCTGGTGCGGGAGGGTCCGGGAAAACACATGGCATCTGCGACATGGCCCTCAAGCGCTTCGCACAGAAAGCATACACGTGTGTGCTGTTTGGCCACCAGTTCAGTGGCCAACCCGTAGAGTGGACAAGACTAACCGAATCGCTTGGGCTTCCCACAACCCTGGGCAAAGACGGCGTCCTCGATTCGCTCAATGCAGCCGGTGAGGCCTCAGGAAAACCTCTGATATTCTGTATTGATGCTGTAAACGAAACGCGGCCACGCGATTACTGGGTTAATCGGTTCCTGCCGCTTGCGCACGACTTCCAAAAACGGCCTTTCCTGAAGCTGTGTGTCTCGTGTCGAACATCTTTCCTCTCCACCTGCTTGCCGAACACCCTTCCCTATCCAATCGTGGAACACCAAGGTTTTGCGGGTATCGAGCGGGAGGCATGCAATGCATTCTTTAACCATTACGGGCTAGAGCCGCCGCTCGTGCCCGTGTTGCAGCCTGAGCTGTCGAATCCCCTCTATCTGAAGCTGGTTTGCGAGACTCTGAAGCTGAAAGGACTGAAGCACCTGCCCAATGGCTGGCTCGGCCTTGCCCCGGTCATCCGCGAATTCCTCGCTGAAAAAGAACGGCAGTTTGCCCAGGAGCATGGCACCTCAGTTGGTGCGGCAATTGTTGCCGGAAGTCTCGCAGCCATCGCTAGCGCCGTAGCAGACTCAGGCAATCTGGCCTTGCCCTGGTCTCAGGCCCATCAGGCAGTCGATCAGAAGGTCCCACAAGCGCGGGGAATGCGTGTTCTTGAGTGGCTCGTAGGGGCCGATCTGCTCATTGAAGACGGCCCCGGTGGTTCAGGGCTCCTTGCCGGGGAGAGCGTTCTTCGTCCCGCATTTGAACGGTTCGGTGACTTCTTGGTGGCTGCGGAATTACTGCCAAAGACTTCACCACAGAATTTCGCTGCGGTGTTTAAGTCCAGTCAGAGCATTCAGTTTCTGCTGACAAATCCAGCGGCTGTTCGACAAAACACCGGGGTACTCTCGGCCATGTCAGTTCTAGTTCCTGAGCACATAGGTGTCGAGTTGCCAGACTTGGTCGAGGACCCTCAGGTCCGAGAAGCTGCACTCGCGCTTACCATCCGGGCACTTCCATGGCGGACAGCAGTTACGTTCACTGGGGTAACACGCACCATTGCTCGTGAAGGATTGGCGAAGAATGGAATAGAAACGATGGATTCCCTGCTCGCCGTCTCCGTCCAACCATCAGCCATTGATTCGTACTGGGTCCACAGCCTCCTTGCGTCTCGCCCGATCGCCAGGCGCGACGCAGGCTGGTGTCCGTATCTGCATGACAGCTTTGAGAAAAACGGGATGGTCAACCGCCTCATCCAAGCGGCCGCCGGCGTCGAGCTTTGTAAACTCGACCCCGACACCGCATCCCGCTGGGCACTGGTGCTACTTCTGTTCACCGCCGCGGCAGACCGTAGGGTGAAGGATCATGCGACACGCGCAGCCATCGCCATCTTTCGCGCTAACCCGGAGGTGATACCCGCGCTGGTCGACATATTGATCGATTCAGACGATGACGAATTGTGCGAGCGCGCTCTCCTCTGCGCCTATGGTGCGCTCATCGTATCACAAGATACCAACACTCTCAAATCCGTTGCGGAGGACCTTCTCATCAAATACGAATCCACTCCGGCAGCATTTCAGAACGCCATCATTCGCGATGACATCAGATGCATCGGTGAACTAGCTCGGCAACGCGGGTGTCTGGACGCTCGGTTCGATCCACTGGTCACATCGGCACAGCAGAAGGACTCCGACTGGCCAATAAGCCCGCCGACCGACCAGCAGGTTGAATCCTGGAGCAAGCCCGACGGGGCGGTTTACCGCGTCGCAAATAGCTGCCTCCACGATGACTTCAATCACTACTCAATCAATTGCCTCAATTCCTGGGCACACAAGATGGACAATCAAGCTATCGGAGGCTGGATTCTAAAACACGTCGTCGAGGAGTTTGGTCTGGGCAGCGCGGGCTGCGACAACTACGACAAGTTTACTGCATACATCGGAGGGGGTGGACGGAGCAAGCCCGCCTGGGCGGAGCGGATTGGCAAGAAATACCAATGGACTGCCCTTTATCGGCTCGCCTCCCGGTTTAACGACCACTTGGCCTGCGAAGAGCGAAGGTGGGAACCGGAGCCGGTGCGCACCCCACTGATCCTCCTCGAAGAACGGAAACTTGACCCTACCCTTTCCCATACTGTAGTGCCGGACAAAACACCATCAAAATGCTGGTGGATGCGTGGGAGCATTGACCTGCCCGCAACTCGGAACTTGGATTTTGCCGCCTGGCTACAGAAGCGAGACGATCTGCCGGCCCTTGAAACGCTGCTCGCCACGACAACGCATTCAGGACAGCGCTGGATTGTCCTAACCACTTATCCGACTTGGAGCGAATATCGGAGCGATGCCGAACGCGACACACCGTACCGCTGGACCTGGTTCCACATACACAGCTATCTCGTGCCACAACTAACCCTGGAGCCAACGGTTCAAGCCATAGATGGCCGCAACTATTTCGGAGACTGGCTGCCACGACACGCAAAATGGCTCCACGCTTTTGCCGGCGAATACCCTTGGGCGACCGCGTGTAACACCGACCCTGACTGGTATCTGGGGGCCAATGAAAAGGTCAAAGGCTCATCTCTGGAACTTATCCATTCCAGCAACGAGATCGTGATAGAATGGGAATATGACGCCACACTTTCCAGCAGCATCTACCTGGAGGTTCCAACGAAGACGCTTTTTTCCCCAGGCGATCTGTGGTGGAACGGAACGGATGGCTTCGCCAAAGTTGGCGGTGCAACGGTATTTCGTGATCCACACCTCAAAGAAGGAGGTCCCCCGACACTGCTGGCAGACCTGGATGATCTACTGCCGCGGCTGAACAAGATGGGTTATCGAATGGTTTGGACTATGCTTGGCGAGAAAAACATCCTCGGCCACCACACAGATAAAACCCCTCCACTGCACTACTCTCAATGGGCCGTGCTTAACCAGGATGGTTCACTGCGCGTGGGCAAGCGCTCGTTCTTCGACGACCCAGGAAAAGACCAGGGTTTCGCGAATGTGTGAGACGATACATGCCGTTGCCGCAGGTTCTCCAGCGCCTCATGACGGGGCGCTCAGTCGCCTCCTGCGTGACGTCATCAACAAGGTCGCCGGCATCCATTTCACTTCCAGCGACGAGTTGCACCCGCTCGACGCGCTCTTCGAGCAGCGCCGGATCGTTGCCGAGTTGGACGCGTTGCAGGCGGGGTTGGACGCCCTGAAGCGCCTGCAAGCCGAGACCGCCACCGAGCTGGACGCCCTGCTCCCGGCCATCCTGGACAAAGCGTTCAGGGGTGAATTATGACGAGTGCTCCCGCCGCCTTTTCACTTCAGCCTCTGACTTTAGCCTACGCGGGACGAAGGTTGCGTGCCTTGGCCGCGGCCAGAGCGCCCGATGGCGCAGACTCGGCAATCAGGTAATAACCGAATCAATCAGGTAGTGAATTGGGTAATACCTGTTAGGCTGCAACTCAACGATCGAATTCTATGTGGACATGCCAAAAATGCGGGGAGAAGGTAGATGACCAGTTCGACTCCTGTTGGAAGTGCTCGACGCCCAAAAGCGAGGTTCAGACGGCTGCTTCAGAAAATCCCGATGGCGGCGGGGACAGCAAGAAGGTATGGCGGCTCTCTTACAAGTACTTTCGCGGCACGCTGGCTGCCTGGGATGAGTTGTTCAGCCAAGCGGCGCAATTTGCGACGGAGGTTGGATCAGAGTATGTGGTTGGCATTTCGCATTCCGCCGACCGGGGTGACGGCGTAGTGACGGTATGGTATTGGACTCAAGCAGATGAGACCGCGAACACATAACCTGTCGCCGGAACTCGCAAGCGATTGATCGCGCCCTTGGCCAAATGCATTGACTGGTCGGCCATTCAGGTCCTGGCCATGCGGCTTCGCGGAGAACAACGTCGCTTATGGCCGGCTCTACCGTTGCGCGGAGCGCTGGCAGGAACGGCCAGTGATCGTCCTGCTGCATGGTCAGGGTGGCTTCCCCGATTATCGGTTCCGATTCCCGTTGATCGCCCGCCGCTGCAATCGAGCGGGATTCAACGCCGCGACGTTGGTGGCGCCTTACCATTTTCAACGTGCTCCGCGCCAGTGCGGGGCGTTTAGCATCCCCAATCACCTGCTGTGGGCGCAGTCATTGGCGCAAGGGGTTGCCGAAATACGCGCTCTGACCGGGTGGCTGTTGGGGGAAGGTTGCCCCGCCGTGGCGCTGTGGGGTATTTCGCTGGGCGGGGGGCTGGCGGGGTTGGCGGTTGTAGAGTAGGCGGGAGAGGATGGGTTGAAAGGCCCAGGGCCAATGACCAACTCTCTCCCGCCCCTCATCGAACCGAACAGACGGATTTCCCATATTCGGCTCTCCGAACTCATTCATCGGGCAGCTTTCCAAGCCGCCGTGCTCGGCAGCGCATAGAGTCCGTATTGCGTGTGCAGGCGCTCATCGGGGTAGGCGTTCCACAGACCTCGCGTGCAGGCGTGTTTGCGCCAGATCCACCGAC
>Ga0187872_10000662_pt1 | contig 38218 bp, 32 predicted proteins | sample June2016WEW_16_4_FD_132973 | JGI IMG/M metagenome (GOLD analysis project Ga0187872, IMG submission 132973) | Peatland microbial communities from SPRUCE experiment site at the Marcell Experimental Forest, Minnesota, USA - June2016WEW_16_40 | ecosystem: Environmental > Terrestrial > Soil >...
CTCGTGATCACCGAAGCAAAAAACCCGAACGAGGCGGGGCCTCAGAACGGCAAGGCATACCCAGACGCACCAGCGGTCCAAGGACTGACCTTGCCTTGCTGGTCTGAGGCCCCGCCTCGTTAGAGAGGCTTTTCGCCGCTCCTCTTCGATTGCCAGCGGCTCTTCTGGAAAATGCAATAATAATTTGGGCCTATGACTTGAAGCCTGCTCGACCAATGAGCCCGCCGGTTTTGGCTGCTCTTCGCTCGTGTGGCAGCGGTGCAGGCCTCATCTGAACGGCCAGTCGCTGGCGCAAGGCGAGGTTCTCGGCCATTGATTCCAACCGGGACCGGAACAATACCCGGGCAAAAGCAACTGCCATTGTCAGGGCGAGGCGAATCACGCTGCGAGCATTGCCAGCGGGCGGCCAATAGGCAAGGCAAACTCCTTCCCTGATAAGCCCGAAGGCCCACGGAACCAGCCACTACGGAATCATGTCGGGGGCCAGCAAACTCCACAGACGAATTATTTGACCTGACGAGCTGAGAAATCAAGGAAAAACCGCGAGATTTCCGGCGCGGGATTTCAAACCCGTTTCCCTGGCACCTCAGGTCCAGATGCCCGGAGCAGCGGACGCAGTCGCCCTGGCGCCTTGTTCGCACAAACCGAGGCCTGAACTACAAGTGGCGGCAAATTGGGCGAATTTTGACATGGCCCAAATGTGTATAAAGATGTCTCTAGATTGCATAGAACGCCGTTATGGACTGTGGCATTCTGAACAAGGATATAGGTGCTTGTGGGCCGTGTGTGGGTGGGTGAATCCGAACGGAGCGCAAGCAAGCTGAGAGTGTAAATGGAATCACGGTCAATTCTAAAACGAAGAAAAACACAAAGAGAAAGAGAAAGAGAAAGAAGTAATGAAAACGATAAATTATCTGACTCGGACGCTGATGTTCGCGACGGCGGCGTTAGTCGCAACTGCGATTAGCAGCCGGGCACAATTGGTGAATATGTCATTGGTGGATTATACTACCCTCACTGTGGCTCAGGTTGGCGGAACTGTTGGGGGCACAGAAATGCCAGACGCCTATCTTGGGATTTACGGGTTTTCGGGGTCGCAAGTGGTGAATGGATCAATTTCAGGTTTAGCTAATAACTTCGCAATCCAGAGCATTTGTCTCAGTCCATTGGGTGATTTGACGACTGGAACGTACCAATACAATTATGAAACCTTTGCCGCGGCGAATCCGGGAGCTAATCCAAGCGCGTGGCAATGGAACCAAAACAATTCAAATCCTCAATATTGGGGCATCCAGAATGCGAATTACCTTTGGCTGAAAAACAGCGCTGCGATCGAGCAAGCCGGCAATGCGACTGGCGCGGCTGCGTTGATGCTGGCGATGTATGATGCGCTGTATAACAGCACCGGGTATGGAACAGTCGGCACCGGCACCCCCACGAAGGGTTTTCTGCCGAACTTTGCTTCTACTGCCGAACAAAACGATTATACCGCCTATGTAAACAGTCTGACGGCTGCCGGCGTAGAGGCGAACTTGGCCAACGGTTATGTCTTCGTTCCAACAGACAATAATCCGGGCGGTCCGTCTGGCCAGTCGTTTATCATTTTGTCTCCGGGCGAGACGTTAAATGTTGTGCCGGAACCGACGACGATGATTGCGGGCGCGTTGCTACTGTTGCCATTTGGCGCCAGCACATTGCGCATTCTTCGCAAGAAGCACGCCTAGCAACAATCACAACTTTCTGCCCTTTGGCGGCAGAGACCTATTCTCGCGCAACAGGCCGGCGATCGTAGTCGGCCTGACTCGTTTTTGAGATGTGAATATCGTTTCTGCACGGCTTGCGCTGATATCAACATTGCTGTCAATTCTCCTGGTGCCGGCGCTGGCGAGAGGGGAACGTTGGGTGATTACACGCACCCTGCCAGCCGCAGCAACCAAGTTGCCGCCAATTGGCAGACTGCCCGCATCCACATCTCTGAATTTGGTCATCGGCCTGCCCTTGCGCAATCAGGCGGGTTTGACCGAGTTGCTGCGGCGCATTTATGATCCCGCCAGCCCCGCATTCCGTCAATATCTTACACCGCAGAAGTTTACAGAAGCGTTCAGCCCCACAGAGGAGGATTATGCGGCGGCCATCGCCTTTGCCAAGGCAAGCCGCCTGATAGTTACCGGCACGCATCCCAATCGCACCTTGCTTGAGGTGCGCGGAAACGTGGCGGATATCGAAAAGGCCTTCGGCGTTAATTTGCGTTTGTACCGGCATCCGGCGGAACGCCGAACATTTTATGCGCCCGACGCCGACCCCTCGCTCGATGTGGCATTCCTGGTGTTGTCCATCGGCGGGTTGGATAATTACGTTGTGCCACACCCAAAAAGTCTCCGACCGTTTTCAGGTCGCCCCTCCAGCGAGGTTACGCCGAAGGGGGGATCGGGGCCAGGAGGCGCGTTTATGGGCAACGACTTTCGAGCCGCCTATGCTCCGGACGTTTCGCTGACGGGGGCAGGACAAGCTGTCGGTTTGCTGGAGTTTTACGGCTACTATCTCAACGACATCACCAATTATGAAGGCGCGGCGGGATTGACCAATGTGACCGTGACGAATGTGCTGCTCCAAGGCTATAACGGAGTGCCGGACGGCAATTCGCTTGCAGTGGCCGAGGTTTCCATGGATATTGAAACAGCCGTAGCGATGGCGCCAGGGCTTTCTCAGGTCATCGTCTATGAAGTGAACCCCAGCAGCACCTACGCCGACGTGGGCCTGAACCAAATGGCCACCGACAACCTGGCTAAACAGCTCAGCAGTTCCTGGGATTTCGGAATAGACGCAAATTCTGAATTGATCTTCCAGCAATTCGCCGCCCAAGGACAATCGTTTTTCAATGCTTCGGGGGACGTTACCGCCTATACCAATGGCATCCCGAGCCCGGACGACGACCCCTATATTACGATTGTCGGGGGAACGGCCTTGACCACGACTAGCGAAGGAGGCTGGTCTTCGGAGACGACTTGGAACCAGGGCGGCGGCGTGGGCAGCAGCGGCGGCATTAGTTCCAGTTACCCAATCCCCTATTGGCAACAGACCGTCAACATGGCCACCAACCTCGGCTCGACCACCATGCGGAACATTCCCGACGTCGCTCTTACGGCCGAAAACGTTGAAGTAATTTACAATAACGGCGCAACGAACGCTTACAGTGGCACGAGTTGCGCGGCCCCCTTGTGGGCCGGCTTTATGACGCTGGTCAACGAACAAGCCGCCAACAGTGGAATGCCGCCCGCCGGGTTCATCAATCCAGCCATTTACTGGCTCGGAGGGAGAACAAATTATGCGTCTTGCTTTCACGACATCACAACGGGCAACAATACCAATGCAAACAGCCACAATTTATTCCATGCGGTTCCCGGCTATGACCTCTGCACGGGTTGGGGAACGCCGGCTGGAAGCAACCTTATCGTCGCCCTCGCCACCCCCGAACCGCTGCAAGTCCAGGCCAACGCCAACTTCGCGTCCAGCGGCCCCGTAGGTGGACCGTTCACGCCGACCGGCGGCAGTATCAACATAACCAATGTTGGCGCGGCAAGTTTGACTTGGACCCTGGTCACGACGTTGCCTTGGCTGACGTTTACGTCAAGCGGCGGCACATTGGCGCCGGGGGCCGTCACCAATATCTTGCTTAGCCTCAATTCGGCTGCCAACAGCCTTCCGATCGGGAGCTTCACAAACACATTAACTTTCAGCAACCTTGCCGATGGTTTCTTCCAAGTTCGCCAGTTTAGTTTGCAAGTCAGGCAATCAATCGTCCAGAACGGAGGCTTTGAAACCGGCGACCTTTCCGGCTGGACTGTGTCTGGAGCCGGCGGCGTGGGGGTGTCGCCAGGAAAGGCCTATGTGTGGACAGGCAATTACGGCGCGTCATTAGGCCCGGCCGGATCGCTCGGTTACCTGTCACAGACAGTGCCCACCGCGACGGGGCAGGCCTATCTGCTTGCCCTTTGGCTCGACAGCCCCGACGGCTTGATCCCCAACGAATTCAGCGTCGCCTGGAATGAAACTACGCTGTTCGACCAAACAAACTTGGGGAAAATCGGGTGGACAAATCTGCAGTTCATTGTCACTGCCGCAGGCCCGAGCTCGGTCCTACAATTTGGATTCCGCGACGACCAGAGTTATCTCGGGTTGGATGACATCAGTCTGGCACCGATTCCAACGCCGAGTTTTCAGTCCGTAACCCAAGTCGGGGGTGCGCTCTCGCTTTCTTGGAGCGCCTCCGCTGGACTCACGTACCAACTGCAATACGCGACGAACCTGGCGCAAGCTCAGTGGCTCAGTTTAGGCAATCCCGTTGTTTCCACGAATGAGACCGCCGTTGTGTCCACGTCCATCGGGCCAGATGAAGCGCGATTCTATCGGGTGCTGCTGCTGCCGTGAAGGCATTGTGCCGGCCTTCTGGCTGCCGCGTCGTCGGGTTGGGGTTGTTCCCGGCGGCGGAATCCTTCCCCGGCCTGCGCCTCTGCTTGGCCGGTCCATGCTCTGACAAACTCTTTCATTCGCCCCAGCTCAGGGCTACGAGCCCCGAGGCCGGGGCATTGGTGGCGGCGAGCGGCGCAACCAGGAAAAGCTGGGCACACGCCGGGACTTGCCCGCAGGCCATCAAAATCGCGCACAACCAGAAACTCAACCGGCCAATCAACATAACGACAACAAAAAGACAATGTGTTCTTCGCAGGAACACCACTGACCGCACGGGAGATGCGGACCGAATGGACAGGCCGGCTGCTGCTGGCGCCACCATCGGCATGGTTCACATTGGCGCCCAAACGGGCCGAGAACTCTGTCTTGCGCCCGGCCTGACTCTTTTCGCGGAGCGGTGTCTCCTATCCGTGTCTATCTGTGTTCAACCGTGGTAAGAAACCCGTTCTTCTACGGCACGATGAGAACCCGGTAAAATCGCTGCAGGTCCGGGCCGATGGCGTCGGACGCCGTCGCCAGGGCGTTGGTTGTGGTTATGGCGTCGGCGAGGATGTTCCAGTTGGGTTGATTAAGATTGGTGGTGTATTGCACCTGGTATGTTTGCCAAGGCAGCGCGCTCCAGGTCAACGTGAGCAGGCCGCCCGTTTGCGTCAAGGACTGGATGACCCGCGGCGTGGTGTCCTGCACAATGACAAAATTTGTGGCGTAGGCCGCATTGCCACACCCATCGGTCAGAGTCAGCACCACCGGGTTTGTGCTCAGGGCGAGCACCGCGCCCGCAGCCACGCTTTGCGTCAAAACCCCCGAGCTGCTGCAAGTGTCGATCACCAGGGTGTAGTTCGTGCTGGTGAGGTCAGGCATCAGGGCCTGGCCCTCGCTATCCGCGCTCAGCAGCAGATTGGTTACCAGGAGCGTGATCACCGCTGAGGGCGGGGAATATGAAATCTCATTCGAAGGCGGGCTTTCGTCGCCCATGCTGTCATAAGCCACCACGCTGAAGTAGTAGGCTGCGTTGGTCGCTAGGCCGGCAACTGTGGCGCTGGTCGAGTCGCCGGCATCCAGGAGGTTGGTGCAGGCGTCACTGGACAATCCCCAGCAAAGGAAGTAACCGGTGGCATTGGTGTCCGGGCTGGGATTCCATCCCAGGGCTACGAGCCCCGAGGCCGGGGCATTGGTGGCGGCGGGGGACGCAACCAGGAAAAGCTGGGCACACGCCGGGACTTGCCCGCAGGCCATCAAAATCGCGCACCACCAGAAACTCAACCGGCCAATCAACATAACGACAACAAAAAGACAATGTGTTCTTCGCAGGAACACCACCGACCGCATCTACCGCACTATGCCCAACAGATCTACGCCCTGATACCCACTACAGCACTGAACATGCGGCACCTGAAAGTCGGCTCAGAAACGAGGTGGGGCATACTAGGCATTTCCTAGTCATCTTTCCCGACCCCACGGGAGATGCGGACCGACTGGACAGGCAGGCTGCTGCTGGCGTCGCCATCGGCATCTTGCCTATTGGCGTCCAACGGGCCGAGAACTCTGTCTTGCGCCCGGCCTGACTTGGCCTCAAGGGCCTGCAACTCTCGGCCATGTCCCAAAAGTGAGGGGATTATGTCCCATAACTGCATAGAGGGCAAGCGGGAATTTTTGGCAGTTTGAGGGGCGCGTTTGCTCGGTGCCACTGCGGTGCGCCCGTCCTCAGGGCTAGCCCGGAGCAGTCATGCTTCGCACGATTCGCCGACAGGATTTAGCCGCCGACGGCAGGGCGTGTTGCCCAAGCCGTCCGCGCGCCAAAAGGGCGCGTCTCTCCGAGCGCGCCATCGGCGGCGGCTGGGAAATGTTCGGGCTAGCAACCTCCGCAAGCACTGGGGTCTCGCAAGGTTCTACCGTGCTGGGCGGGTCGGAACCTGCTGCGCCCGGGGACGGGCGCACTCCGTCCCGGCGCGTACAAAGAAAACAAGCCGGTCTTGCGGACCGGCTTGACAGCCAAGGTTCTCGGGAGCAGTCAGCCGTCAGGCGGCGCGGTTCCGGCGCAGAAACCGGATGGCGTTCGTCCCGAACGGCAGCAGCAGTAATGCGCCGGCGATGATCGTCGTGGGCTCAGGAACAGGCAGGGGGTCTGCTGCCAAGCTGGTCGTCGCCGACCCGTTAAAGCTCAATATGTATCCGTTTCCAGCTTGCCAGGCATACAGGCTGTAGTTTCCGGGTCCGTTGCCCCACAGGTTAAGCTCGACGCCTGCAGCGCTTTGGAAGGCCAACAGGCCATACACGTCAAGATACGGATCCTGGTTGGGGTAGTACAACACATTGTCCGCTATGAAAGCACCTGCAGGGGAGTAGAACGCCGCTGGGCCACCGGCCACGATCGAGTAGCTGCCCACGACGCCCGGGTTGCTCGAAGCGGTCACATCGAGGGTGCCGCTAGTCGCGAGGTATTGATCGTTGCCGAGGGCCGTAGCGATGAGCTGGCCGTGGGCAACGTTCCCGGCAGGATCCGAATATTCGAGATCGAAGGTTATCGAGGCGCGAGCCTGAGCCGCAATTACCAACGTGGCCGCCAATATTCCTAGTCTTAATTTATTCATGTCAGCACTGCAAACTGCGCCAATACTGGGTGCATTCTGACACAACCCGCGGCAGGCTTCTATCCACTCCTGGGACAAATCGCATCACAATTGGGACCTTGCTTCCGGGTCACCCGAATGTCCGTCGTGGGCGCTGTTACGGATAGCCGAGTTGAAATAACTGCTGGCACCTCAAGCGAGGCTTTGATGACGGCCGCCCTCATTGTCCATTGGGCTGATTCATTATCCGATAGAAACCTTGCTGGTTTGTGGCGGCGTAGCTGGAGGACATGAAGGTATTGGTGGCGGTGAGGGTGCTGCCCAGATTCATCCAGTTGGTTTGCAGAAGATTGGTGGAGTATTGAACCTGATACGCCGCGTTGGAAATGGCAGTCCACTGGAACGAGAGGGTGCCGCCCGCGCAGGCCGGAGAGGTGATCGCCGGCGTCACGGGGGCCATTTGCGGCCCAATCGCAATTCCATTAGCAGATACCCCCATTCCCATATCAACGAGATTGGTATTGATCGCCGCGCCGGTGGCGGCGTTGTATCTCCCCACGTGGGCATGAGTATAAAGAGTGCCATTTTGCAGCACCGCGGAATCCAGAACAAACAGGTCATTGCCATTCACCGCCAGGGAAACTGGCGCATATAAATTCGTGACAAATGGGTATTTAATGACCGCTCCCGTCGTGGCGTCCCAGGCTCCAATATTCCAGGTGCCGCTGGCGGCGCCAATGCCCGTCACCGCGTAAATGGTATTGCCAGACGCGGTCAGCGCCGGCGTGAGGCCTCCCACACCAATGAACAAGTTCGTCAGCAAGCCCCCGGTGGTCGCATCGTATTCATTAATCCAGCCGTTCACGGAGTAAACCACCACGCCCAAAAACAGATGATTGCCCAGAACCGCTAGGCCGCCCGAGGTTCCCGTTACGCCGGTGGCCGCCGTCGCCCGTATCAACGACGCATTCACCGGCGCGCCGGAAGTGGTATATTCGCCGACGGTGGCGTTCACCGCGTTGACGACATAAATATTCCCGCCGGACACCGCTGCAGAGAAAGCGCCATCAAGCCCCGAAATCAGCGGGGTCTGGACGGCCGCGCCTGAAGACGTGAATAGCCCGATATTACTGTTTGTGGGGCTGCCACCCGGCTTGAAATATACGGCCAACAAATCGGTTCCGGCGATTGCCACGGCGACCGCACTATCCAGCCCGGTGATCAGCGGCAGGTTGATGACCGCTCCCGTGGTCGCGTCGAACGCGCTGATTTGATTGCTTTGCGTCACATAGAGGGTCTGCGCGTGTGCCGCAGGCGCCAGCAGAGCGAATCCGAACAGAGTCGCAAGTATTGCTTTCATGTTCTTTAGGAAGTTACGCGGGGGCCGGCGCATTGTCAATCCTTGATTCCGAACTGGCCGGATGGGCGAGCGAGCCGGGTCAGGAAAGCGCTGCTCATCTCTGCAGCCCACGCAAGGAATCGTCTGGTTGCCTTCCCCGTAGTCCCGCAGCCCCCCCTTTTTCCCATGTCCCAAAACTGTCTAACTGATGTCCCTTTAATGCCAATCACCGGCACCCGGACGACCCGGCATCCATGTCCCGATTGTGAAGTAACATGTCCCAGGATGGGATAGAGGCGGGACGGCCAATGTGAGAAATTGGCAGTGCAGAAAGAAATATAAACATGACCAGCGAGTGAAGGAAAGGGTTGTGGCTGGGAGTTCAGCCAGAAGCCGCTTTCGGCGAGGGTCAAAAACAGAAAGAGCAGTTAAGAAAGAGCAGTTATGAAAAGATCAAATGAAAGGTAAATATGAAGAAAAGATTAACATTGGCAGGTGGGGCGGTCGCGCTGGCTCTGCTGGCCTCAGGTGGAACAGCGAAAGCGAATCTTGTAGTCGATGGTGATTTTACGGCTGCACCGGATCCAGGCACTTACACAACCTATGGAGTTGGAACAATGGGCGGATGGACGGTTGTGTCGGGGAGCGTGGATCTGATCGGGACCTACTGGCAAGCCCCACCGGGAGGTGGTCGCTCCGTGGATATGGCCGGCAATGAGAATGGCACGATCCAGCAAACCATAAGTGGTCTGACTGTGGGCCAAAACTACCAATTGAGTTTTGCCATGTCGGGCAATCCTGATGGGCCGCCCGGCGTGAAGACATTGGGGGTGGGCCTGACTATCGGTGGTGGCTCCCCAATTACATTTACCTACACGATCGGGAGCAATAGTCATTCAGACATGCAATATCAGACCGAGACTGCAGTCATCACAGCTACCAGCACTTCCGAGGTGCTCCAATTCCAAGACTTGTCATCTGGGGTTGATAATCCAGTCGGGCCGCCAGGCACAACTCCATGGGGTGCCGTGATTGGCAATGTTTCGCTGGTTCCCGAGCCGACGACGATGGTTGCGGGCGCGTTGCTGCTGCTGCCGTTTGGGGCGAGCACGCTGCGGGCTCTCCGCCGCCGCACGGCATAACAGTTGATCAGGCGGGATTTTCTCAATCCTCCCTCTGCAGATCAGGCCGGTCCTCAGGACCGGCCTGGTTGTTTGTACGCCGGACGGGCAGCGGGCGATGGCTTCCGAGGCCCAAAACCCGTGCGGAGGCCGGGGCGGTAAATCCGAGATCCGAGGGCCGAAAGAAACCCGAAGGCCGAAATCCGAGGTCGGAGGTTTGGCGACGGGTTGGGCGATGCGGACGGGCTAAGCGGGCAAGATGCCGACGGTCCTCAGCCCTGCTTCGGGGTGAAGAGCCAGACCGTCGCGGCAATGAACCCAAGCACAACGGCGACGGTGAGGATCCCCAGGGGAATGAGGCCGAGAAGCTGGCGCTGGCCGCGGCCAGCCAGGGCAAGGGCGAGCGTCGCCGCGCCGAACAGCAGCGCGCAAGTTCGCCTCGTTGCCGGCCGGCGCAGAGCCGGCGAACCGGCAGCCTGTCCCAGCCAGCGCAGGTAACAGCCGGCAACCCAGGCGGCGCCCCAGAAAGTGAATCCGGCATAGAGGAACTCGCCCACCGGCACCCCGGTCGCGGCCAGGCGGAAAACCGGCTGTCGAAGCGCCGACATAAGTTGCACCGGCCAACCCTCCGGGTGGGAGAGGGAATCCAGCAGGTCATGCGTCCAGGCGCCGCTGAGCACCGAGAGCGGGAGGGCGAGCCAAGGCCAGAACCGAACCCCGAAATCCGAGGGCCGAAAGCCGAACATACCCGGCTGCCGGTTGAGGTGCCGGAATAGCTCTCTATAACGGCCAGGCAGAAACTCAAGCAGCGGGGAGCGGACGAGATAGAATACCCAGACGATCAAAAGCCCCGCCGGGAGGCAGAAGCCGAAGCTGCCGGCCCAAAAGCGATGGGAAAACCCGGCGACGTGCAGACGGCCAAAGAGGTAGCTGAAATCGGGGCTGAGGCTGCCGACGATGAGGGCGGGGAAGCTCAAATACCGCGGGCAATAACGCCGCAACGGCAGAATCGCCGCCGGATGAGCCACTGGAAAGGGCATGGTTTTGCTCGAAACTGTAACGGCGAAGCCGGACGACAACCAGCGCAAAACAGGTGTCGGAGGCCAGAGGAAGGCCCGGCGTTGCGCCTGTTCTCTGGTGATCTGAAGGCCAGATCCGAAACCCGAAGGCCGAAAGCCGAACATTCATGCGGAGGGGACAGAGACCGGAATAGCGGTGCCGAGGTTATTTAACCGCGAGAAGTTTATCCGCAGCGTCCTTGAGAGTGAGGAGATGAGCCGGTCTTTGGATCACGAGGTCCAGGCAAGATCGGTCGTCGGGGGGATTGCCCGAGTACATCAGAACAGGAGTGGAGGGGGATCGCAGTTTGATGACGTGCGCCATCTCCGCGCCCGTCATGCCTGGCATGGCATTGTCCGTGACCACGAGGTCGTGGATGGCGCGATTGAACAGGGCGAGCGCTTCCTCCGCCGTCCGCACGGCATCCACGGCATAGCCGAAGTTGGTCAGAAACCACTTGGTCGTGACGCGGCATTCATCCGCATCATCCACCAGGAGGATGGTCTTTACATGAGCGGGAGGCGTGCGTGCCATAACTTGTTCGTATTTATACTCATTTGGCACTGCGCCGTCCATTCAGGTCTGGGACATGTGTGAGCAGCAAAGGGACACGGAAACGTGTTGGACAAACCGTCGCATTTGCAGTTGGCTGCTGACAGACGAGGCAGTCCCGCGCGCCAGCGACTCGTAAGGAGTGCCAGGGCGTGCTTGCAAGGAGAAACGTCGATTTGGTTGTAAGGCTGTAGCTAACGGTCCGTACTTTACCGGGTCCCAAATATGATTGCCTTTGTCCCAAACATGTATAGACTGGGCGCTCGGGATATCGTTGAGTTATGCGAAACTGGGATTGTGAGTGTATAATCGGCGGCTTCGCAGGGGGCGAGCGCTCAACTTGGCGGTTGCAGAACGCGCGTTGGGGAAACGACTTGGGGCGTGAGGGAATGAACCCTGGCGCGGGAAGCGTTGAGGCTGATAGCTGTGTGGGCTAGATATGAAGAGGCGAGCAAGAGAAAGTCGGGTTTGTGGGACGGGTGGCGGGGGGCGTATCTGGACACTGCCTCCGGGTCGCGGGCCACATGTGGGACGATGCGGCCGGTTGAAGCGGCCGCAGGAGGACTTTTCGCGCTGGATAGATTCGGGGCTGTTCCAGCCCGGCAGTGACGTCGCAACGGAGGTGCTGAATGTTGGCTGAGGATTATCTGACTTTGCGGCTGGTTCGCCTCAAAGCGCCAGAAGAATGGGTCAATAAACAGGGCGGACTTTCTTTTGTGTTCCCCAAGGGAGGCGTTGGGAAATGCCTCTGCGGACCGCTTAGCCAACGGCTGGGGACGGGAGATGTGCTGGTGCTGGACGGGGCGGTCGGCGGCAAGCTCTGTGGCCCCGAGCGCGGCGAGATGGTGTTTGCCTGCTTCTCCGTGTGCCTGGAACACTTGTTTCCCCTCTTTGCCAGCAAGGAGATATGCCTGTTGCAGGGCATCGCCGATGATTTCAAGCGGGCCAAGCTGTATCCGGCCTCCAGTCCGCTGGCCGTGGAATGCCACCGGCTGCTCGGGGAGGTCCCGCCCCAGTTCAACCTGGATCACCGCGGTCAGTTGCTGCGGGTCGCCGCCGCGATATTGACCGTTGAATTCAAGAACGCGCACAGCCAGCGAGTCGGGTTCATCCGATCTGAGGACCACATGATCCAGGTATTTGAGAAGTTATCGCCCGCCGATCTCGTGGGTTTATCGGTTCCGGAATTGGCGGGGAAATTCGGCTGCAGTCGGCGCCACCTCAACCGCCTGTTTCACCAGCACTTTGGGGTTTCCGTGGCCGCCCTGAGGATGGAAATGCGCCTGTTAAGAGCCGTGGCCTTGCTGCGGAATCCTGACGTCAAAGTGATCAACGTGGCCGACGAATGCGGTTTCAACCACTTGGGCCTCTTCAATACTTGCTTCAAGAGACGATTTGGCACAAGCCCGGGCCAATGGCGGAAAAAGGCTGTCGCGAACGGGGAGCAGTCGGCTGGACTGGGAGGCGCCACCCCGAATTGTCCTCTCCGAGTTAACGGCTTGTGCCCGTGGACTGGCCAGCCCGAGCACCGCGATGCCGTTCCGCAACCGCCGTCACCGACTCAAAAAGCGGGTCCGGCAAGGGTGGCGATGAGCGCCCACGCTCTGAAGGGGAACGCGGAAGTGCCACTCCTTGCCGGGCAGCAGAAGCTTAACAAAGGCACCTCGACGCGGGCATTTGCGGCCAACCGCTGAAGGCTTGAGAGGATCCCATGTCAAAATGCCGCACGCCTAACAGGCCTCGCGCCGGCAAGAGTTGGTTGTCCCTTTCCTCCCGAAGCGGCTGGCTTGGCGGGGCGGTCATATTAAGCGCCGGCCTGGCGCCGGCCCAGGAGGCGCTGCGCAATTCGCTGGCGGGCGACGCGGCCGCGGAAGCCCGGAACCTCGCGCAGCAATCGCAGGCTTACACCATCAAGTCCGGCGACTTCAGACTGCTGGTCACGCCCTCGCTGAGCCTGGACTGGAATGATAATATCAATGTCTCGAAGACCGACCCGTACCAGGCTTTTATACTGTTCCCGGCGGTGGGATTGGATATGAGTTATCCCCTCAGCCAGCGCAATCTGCTGCGGTTCGATGTCACGGTGGGCTATAAGGATTACCTCGAACACAGCGAGTATAGCGGCTGGCACGTGCAATCGGGGTCCGCGCTCTCTTACGACATATACGTTAAGGACTTTTGGATCAATCTCCACGACCGGTTCAGTTACATTCAGGATCCCGCCCAGGTCGCCGCGGTCGCCAACACCGGGACCTACGGAACCGCTCAAAACACAGCCGGGTTTAATACCACCTGGGATCTGGAGGACGTGACTTTGAGTCTCGGTTACGACCACCAGAACTATTGGTCAACTTCCCAGCAATTCAGGTACACTGACCACACCTCGGAATCGGTCGTTGGCCGGACCGGGTTTAAGTTTCACCCCACCTTGACGGCGGGCCTCGAGGGCACCGTTTCGTACACCGCCTATGACCAGCCCGTGCTCAACAACAACATGGGGTACAGCGGGGGGCTTTATGCGGACTGGCAGCCCGGCCATTACCTTCACGTCCAGCCCCGCTTCGGCTACACGATTTATCAAGGCGAGCAAACCAGCCAGTATGGCATCCCGGCGGTAAACCAGAACGCGTGGTACGCGGACCTGACTGTAAGGCATGATATCAGCGACGCCGTGAGCTACTCGTTGAGCGCCGGACACGAACTGACCCCCGGCATCTATGGAAATACGATCGAGGACTGGTATATCAGCCCAGCCATTAACTTGCAGATCATCAAGAACCTGACGCTGAATACGAACTTCTCTTACAAGAACGGGAGCCAGGGCCTGCAAACCACTCCGGGCGCTCCTACGGAAAACTTCGATTGGCTCACTTGGGGCCTCGGCCTCAGCCGCCCACTCATGAAACGACTCACAATCGGGTTAAATTACCGCCTGACTCTCCGGACGTCGAATTATGCCGCCAACGAATATACGCAAAACCTGGTGGACCTTAAGTTTACTTACAACCTCCCATGAACGCCCTGCCTTTACTGACCACGGACCACGGACGACGGACCACGGATCACGGACGACGGACGACGGACCACTGTCCTCTTACCTCTGGTGCTCCCCGTGGTCGCTTGGTCAGTGGTCCGGTAGTCGCCTTCTCTCTGCTTTCTGCTTTCTGCTTTCTGCTTCTAAATGCAGTCGCCGCCCAGCCGCAATTTGCCGACCCGTCCGCCTTGCTGGCACCGGCAACGAATGCCTTTCCGGCAACCCCGCACATGGCATCCAACGCGCCGCCGGGCGCTGCGTCTGCTGTTGCGCAAACTACAACGAATCTCTCCTTAATAGCTGCCACCAACAGCATGGAGACCCTGGACGACAAACATAGACTCGCCATTGGCGACAAGCTCAGCTTCCGGATTATGGAAGACCTCGAGGACCCCAAAGAGGCCCTCGAACCCAAACCCCTCTTCGTCACGGACTCTGGCGATATTGAAATCCCCTACATCGGGCGCGTTCCGGCCGAGAACAAGACGTGCAAGCAGTTGGCGCGCGAACTCAAAACGGCCCTGGAGAAAGAATACTACTACCAGGCCACCGTCATCCTCTCCGTGGATTTCATGACCAAGAGCCGTGGGCGCGTTTACCTGGTCGGCCCCGTGCGGGTGCCTGGCCCGCAGGAAATCCCGAGCGACGAAGTGCTGACCCTGAGCAAGGCGATTCTGCGCGCCGGCGGCTTCAGCGATTACGCCGACAGACAGAACGTCAAAGTCACCCGCAAAGCGTCCGGGGCTGAGAGCGAGAAAAAGACCTTCTCCGTTGATGTCGCGGAAATCTTCGACAAGGGCAAAGTCGAGCGGGACTTGCCGTTGGAACCCGGCGACCTCATCTACGTCCCCGAAAGACTCATTCGGTTCTAGGACAATCATGACAACTGACCAGAGACCAGAGACCAGAGACCAAGGACCGAGGACCAGGGACCGGGGATCGGGGACCGGGGACCGAGGACCGAGGAGCGAGGGCCGGCCTGTGAATACCCTCCCCGCACCAATCAATTCTGACGGGAATTACGCCCTGCTCGGGCCTGGCGACGACTCCTCCGCCCCCGCTTCACCCGTTCGCATCCAGCGCTTGCTCGCTTACCTCCGCAGATACTGGTGGATTCCAGCCCTGACCTTGCTCCTGAGCCTGGGCGCTGGGACCGCCTTCGTCCTCTGGGCGCCCCCCACCTTTGTTTCCACCGCCGCGATCTGGGAAACCGAGAAGCTCCAGATCCCCCAAGGCGCTGCCTTCGTCGGCGACGTTCAGAATTACTACGGCACCCAAATGGAACTGCTTCTCAGCGGCCGGCTGCATCAACTGGCCCTCGCCCGCCTCCAGGCCTCCAGCACCAACGCCGTTCCCCTCGACAAAGACCGCAAACCCCTCAAGGTCAAAGCCACCGTCAAGCAGCAGCCCAAAAGCACGATCTTCGTCCTGCATGCCTCCAGCCCCAACCCGGAGTACTCGCAGGCCTTCCTGGATGCCCTCGTGAACGAATACCTGGCCTACAAGAAAAACGTCCGCAAACTCGTTTCCGGCGACACCCTCTCCTCCATCTCTGACCAGGTCCTCCGCCTCGAGCGCGAACTCAAAGCCGACCAGGAAGCCCTCACCACGTTCCAGCGCTCCAATAACCTCGCCATCCTCCAGGAAGAAGGCACTATCGCGGGGGGTTACCTCGCCCGCCTCCAAACGCAGCTCTCCGACCTCAAACTCGAATCCCAGCTCCTCGAAGCCACCGCGCTTGAACAGGACCAGGCCGGGGCCACCAACACCCACGCCCCCGGGTCTCTGCTTGACGCCGTCCGCGCCGCCGGCTCCGGCTCCTCGTCCCCCGCCATTACCGAACACCAGAGCGCCTTCAATGAACTCGAACTGCTCAAAGTCCAGCGCGCCAAACTGAGCAAATACCTCCGCCCCAAACACCCCAAGATCGCCAAGCTCGATTCCGACATCGAACACGGCCAAAAAGTCATTCAGCTTTACCAAACCCAAACCCGGGACCAGCTCGACACTTCCCGCCAGGCCATCAAGATGAAGAGCGACAGCGTCCAGGCGACCATCAAAGTGTGGGAAAGCAAAGTCGTCGAGGCCAACTCGCGCATCGCCGAGGCCGACCGCCTTAAACTCAGCATCACCCGCTCCCAGAGCCTCTACGATCGCCTCGTCGTGCTGCTCCAGAACGTTGATATCAGCCGCAACATAGACCAGGAAACCATCACCGTCCTCGAACCCGCCTCCACCGCCGAGCGTTCCTACAAACTGGAAATCATCGTCCTTGGCCTCGCATTGTTTGCCGGTATCGGCCTTGGCCTCGGCCTCGTCTTCCTGCTCGAAGTCCGCGACGACCGCTTCGCCTCCCCCAACGAGGTCAACGAACACTTCGTTGGCAGCGTCGTCGGCCAGGTTCCCGAGGTCCGCGCCCCCAAACCCAAAGGGGCGTTGCCCCTACTGGCCCAGGACGACCCGCGCCATACGTACGCCGAGTCCTATCGGAACCTCCGATCGGCGCTTCTGTTCCTCCCCGTCGGGGGCCTGCGCCCCAAGATCGTCCTCGTCACCAGCGCCGTGCCCAACGAAGGCAAATCCACCATCGCCACCAACCTGGCTGAAACCCTCGCGCTGGGGGGGGCGCGCGTGCTTCTCGTGGATGGCGATATGCGCAAAGGGAAGCTCCACGAAATGCTTGGCCTCCGGCCCGAGCCGGGGCTCGCGGAGGTGCTCACCGGCGCCACCCCCCTCGAGCAGGCCCTGCAACGCAACTGCCGGCCCAACCTCTCGTTCCTCGGGCGCGGCAGGAATATCAAGAACCCCGGCGACGCCTTCCTCGGCCCCGAACTAGACCGCACCCTGGCGCTTTGGCGCGACCAATTCGATTTTGTCGTTATTGACACCTGCCCGGTGTTTGCCGCCGATGACGCCGCCAGCCTGGCCCCCAAAGTTGATGGGACACTCTTCGTTGTCCGCCGCAGCTTTTCCCGCGCTCGGATCGTGCGCGAGGCGCTCGAGGTCCTGGGCCAGCGCCAGGCCAGAATCCTGGGCGTCGTGTTCAACCGTGCCGACGCCTCCGCCGGCTCCTACTACTACTACAAACACGCAGAATACTACTCGGCGAAAACGGACCACTGACCACAGACCACAGACTACCGACAATGAGAGACTACACGAGAATCGAAGCCTGGAAGCTTGCGGACGATTTGACGGTCGCGATTTATGAACGCACGCGCACCTTCCCTCATGAGGAAACGTATGGTCTCACCAGCCAGATCCGCCGAGCCGCCTACTCTGTCCCTGCAAATATCGTCGAAGGTTCAGCCCGAGAAAGCAAGAAGGACTATCTGCACTTTCTTTATATTTCGCGAGGATCGTTGTCCGTAGTCCCGTAGTCCCTAATCAGTAGTCCGCAGTCCGTAGTCCGTAGTCCGTGGTCAGTAGTCCGCACTTTGTTAGATCGCGTAGATTTCAGGCCAGGCGAAAAGCGGCCTGCGAATTGACGGGCACGGAGTGTCACTTTCAGGGACTACCGTCTGAGGGATGAGGGGTGAAACCTGAAACCTGAAAGAGAACTGATACCAATTACGTCATGGAAACGCACTATTCCGGAGATGCATTTGGCCTTCCCAGCTCTCTCCCCATCGGATGGGGAGAGACGACCGCAGCCAAGCGCGAGGTCACCAACCGCAGTGGGTATCATATGTTGAAGGAAATCTAATTGATTCACCCGGCAGGCTGTTGTGCCCAAGAGCCAGAATCCTTGGGCCTCTAATTTCTCATTATTGCGAAAAGGGGGCAATAGTGTCCAGAAATTGGACAGGAACAAGGTCTGGTAACGGGTAAAATGAGTGATAGGAATGGGACTGCCCCCAGACCTCCCCCAGACATTCACCAGACATGCACGCCTGCTTGCGCCTTACGGGGGTGGTGTCCTGAAACTGGACAGATTCGCATTTCCAGGGAAAGCGCCAATGGCCTTTATTGGCGGGCGCTCGGGGCGGGTAAGTTTTGATTTGCTAATGGCAACAGCGCCGTGAAGGCGCACTATTCGTGCGATACACAAGCACGCAAGCCCTCAAGCGATTGAGGGAGAGACGATGGCAGCTAATGGTGCAGTCGCAAGCCGCACTTGGTATGATCGCTATCTTGGTAACCATGTCCAAGAACGTGAAGCAACGCCGCGACGGCGAGGAATAACTCCGTTCAGCTTTCAGGTTTCAGCTTTCAGGTTTCAGGTTTCAGCTTTCATCCCTCAGCCTTGTTTTTCGCCGTAGTCCCTAAGTCCCTGCGTCCCTAACTCCCCCTTGCCCACCAACTCGTCATTGGAAGGTCCCGTAGTCCTTAGTCCCGTGGGCAGTAGTCCCGCCGCCCCGGCAGTCCGTGGTCCGTGGTCAGTGGTCCTCCCTTTGGCCGCCTTCTCCCTCCTCTGGCTGGACCTTTGCCACCAACTCAGCTACGTTTGGCGGACCAACGAACAATACGCCTATGGCTGGTTCGTCCCCATCCTGGCCATCTGCCTCTTCCTGAAAAAATGGCCGACCCGCCCGGAAGTGGGACTACAGGACCGCGGGACTACGGGACAACAGGTCGGCGATCCGAGGTCAGTAGTCAGTGGTCAGTGGTCAGTGGTCAGTAGTCCCGTAGTCCCTTTTCTGCTTTCGGCTTTCATCCTTCTGGCTTGCCTTTCGCTCCTTCCGCTCCGGGTTATCCACGAAATCAACCAGGACTGGTCGTTTTGCAGTTACGTTCTGACCCTTGCGGTGGTCGCCGTCTCCCTCTATGCGGTTTTCCTCATGGGCGGCTGGCCCTGGGTGAGGCATTTCGCGTTCCCGATTTGCTTCATCCTCGTGGCCGTGAACTGGCCCTATCGGATCGAGAACTCGCTCAAGCACCGTTTAATGAACGCGGTGTCGGGCTTGACCGTTGAAATCATCGGCTGGCTGAACATTCCGGCTGTTCAGCATGGCAACGTAATCGAGTTAAGCGCTGGCTCGGTCGGCGTTGAGGACGCGTGCAGCGGGATCCGGTCGCTGCAATCCACAATCATGGCAGCGTTGTTCCTGGGCGAACTCTACTTGCTGAAGCGGCCGCAGCGGTTTCTTTTGGTGGCCGTGGGGGTGCCGCTGGCGTTCGTTTTCAACATCGTCCGGACTCTGTTTCTGACCTGGCAGGCGTCGTCGGGGGGAGAAGCTGCCATCGCAAAATGGCACGGCTCGGCGGGAATGACGATTTCCGTGGTCTGCTTCGGTTGCCTATGGCTCATCGCCGTCCTCGTCAAGAGCCGGACCACGGGAAAGCAAGACCACGAGACCAAGGACCATAGACCGCGGACCACGTCCCCCCAGTCCGCCTCCACCCCGCTGACGTCTGACTTCCGACCTCCGACCTCTGGCAGTCCTGTCGCCTCCCTCTCCGCGCGGGGAGAGGGCTGGGGTGAGGTGGCTCCATCTCCCATCTCCGATCTTCCGTCTTCCTTTCCCCGCCGCTTCTTGCTCGCTTGCGGCCTCTGGTCCCTGCTCTGCATCGGCGCCACCGAAGCCTGGTATCGTGCCCACGAAACCGACCCGGCACAGACGGTTCGGTGGAGCGCGCAATTCCCGACCAACTCCCCGACCGCACACAAGATGTGGATCGATAAGGAAATCAGGCAGGTGCTCAAGTTCGACCAGGGAGACGGTCTCTCTTGGGAAGAGTCGGACGGGACCAAATGGTCCGCCTCTTGCTTCCGCTGGCGCGCTGGAGAGGCGACCTCCCGCATGTCGGCCCGGGACCATCGCCCGGAAATCTGCCTCCCCTCCAGGGGATATAAGGTCAAGTCTGACTTAGGCATTCTTCTCCTGCCTGCCCACGGGTTGGAACTTCCTTTCCGCGCGTACGTCTTTGAGGAGGAGGGGCGCGTTCTCTATGTCTTTTTCTGCCTTTGGGAGGACGGAGCTGAAAAACAAAGCGGTCTGGGACGATCCAAATACCTGGACCGGCTGGATTCAGTCCTGGCCGGGAAACGCCGCCTCGGCCAGCAGACGCTCGAGATCGTCGTGAGCGGATACCCGGATATGGCGGAGGCCGAAAGAGCTCTCCGGCAGCGGTTGCCCTCGCTTGTCCAGGTCGGAAACGGCTGAGCTTGCATATACAAGAGCCTACAAGTCTTTTTCCTGCAAGGGCAGCGAAAAACTAGGTAACAATGAATGACGCAGCCCATTACGGTCGAAAGTATTTTTCGGCAGAGATATTTGAAACTGACTACCGGCCCCTTGCAGAAGCGGTTTACACAAATTACAGGCCGAAGACGTTGCTCGACGTGGGTTGCGGCCCCGGGAAATTGAGTCTCGAATTTGCGAATCTGGGTCTCGAGGTAACAGCCATTGATGGGTTCTCCATACCGGACTTTAAAAGCCAACCAATCGCATTCCAACAGGTGGACCTAAACGATTGCGAGGCTCTTCTCCGCGTGATTGGCGCAAAGCGATATGACGTTGCTGTTTGTCTCGAAGTCGCCGAGCACCTGGACCCCGCAGTCTCCATACCGCTCATCGAGGCGTTGACCGTCGCAGCGCCAGTAGTGGTGTTTTCAGCGGCGGTGCTAGATCAAGAGGGCCACGGGCATATTAACCTAAGGCCACGCGAATTCTGGCACCGCGAATTCGCCAAAAGGAGTTTCGTCTGTGCGGACCGGATCCGTCCAATGATCCGTGGGAATAACGAAGTAGCGCGATGGTACCAGCATAATGTTCTCGATTATGTCTTTGCAGAGCATCCTTTTGCCCCAGATCTGAAGGACGTCATAGACCGGTTAATCGCGGCTGAATCTTTCGCGACCTCCAGCTTGTTCAAGGCCTCAAGCACATTGAATACGGCCTTGGGCCGTCTGGAGACGTGTCCTGTTAACTGGGCCGTGTCTGTTCGTAACTTGTTAAGAAAAGCTGTGAAAGGACCATGGCGTGGTTGACTTCTCGATCAGTATCCCAGCAAATACGGACACAATGTCGCCGAAAAACGGCGTGGAGCAATTCGAATCGCAATTAGAAGTGTAACGGCTTTCTAAAGGCCAGCTAGGCGCAATCGCTAGAAGAATCATTCGAGTCTCATATAACATGTTCCCGATAGTAAGTGTTATTGTCCCTGTCTATAATACACAGGCTAGGCTTCGCAAATGTTTAGATAGTATCGTTCAGCAAACATTGCGAGACATAGAGATCATTCTAATAGACGACGGCTCATCTGATCGTAGTGGCAACATCTGTGATGAGTACGCGCGAATAGATCCACGTATTAGATGTGTTCACAAAAGAAATGGTGGCGAAGGCTCAGCGAGAAACGCCGGGATAAGGCTTGCACAAGGCGAATACATAGCATTTGTAGACAGCGATGATTACATTGAGGCGGAAATGCTATCCGCGATGTATGGAGCCGCGGCATCTCAGGATGCTGATATAGTGAACTGCGGTTACTATAAAGAGAAACCGAACGGCATTGGAAAGCCATGTTCTATTGGCTTTGAGAAACATACAGTTCTCCGCCATAATGAACTAGTGCGCATGATTTATTCCTCTGCGTACCAACCTCACGATTACTTTTTTGTCTGGCGTAATATTTACCGAAGGAGACTTTTGCATCAAAAGAAGATACTCCATGACGAGAGCATTAGATACGGTACAGACACGCTTTTCAATCTTTCCGCATTTTATTCTGCAGGCTCTGTGTATTGCATTCCCGATTGCTTCTACCACTACGTGGACAATAGGAGTGGTAAAATGTGTTCCGGACAGAAGGTTGATTACCTGGCACATCTGACGGCTACGCACGAATCGAGGCTTGAGTTCTATAACTCAATCGCGATGCTGGATATAGAAGTGTTAAGGGGCTTGAATGCAAGGGTCATTGAGACGTCTCTTATGGAATTGGTGCTTAACGCATGGAGATGTCCAACAAATATATTTTGCCGGGAATTAGAATTGATCAGGAATAGTAAACTCATTTCAAAAGCCTTGTTGACCTATCATCGCACTGGCAACGTTGGATTATTCACGAGGTCGGTCATAGCTCTATTAAGGAGAAGGATGTATCTGCCCGTTTGTCTGGTCTTCTATATTAGATTTTTCGGCCGGAGGCGCGCGTGATGGTGCCCCATCGCACGGAAATCCGGAGGTTAGATGGGCAAATGGGCACTGCCAGGAAATCCATAATAGGTCGCGGAAAGTGCGGCGCCCCTGCATATGGCGGCGATTCATTGGAAGCCGCTCAACCAGAGCGAATCCACATAATCGCGCCTCGTGGGAAGATGCTGTCGAATGCTTCTACACGGTTTGGCGCTTATTTCATTGCCCTTCTGGTCAATCTGCTGGCCACACCGTATATCATCCGGCAACTCGGCGTGGAATCCTATGGAATTGTTGGGGTGGTTAATACCATGATCAGCTACCTGGGAATCGCCACGTCCTCGTTGACGGCGACGGTGGGGCGTAATGCGACCTTTGCCGTTGAACGCGGGGAATTTGAGGAAGCAAGCAAAGAAATCAGCACGGCGACTTTTGGTCTCCTGCGCATATTTGCAATTGCTTTGCTACCGGTGTGCTCCGTATCCCTGTTCGTGGAGAGGCTCATTGTCATTCCACAAGAAGTCGTTCCGGCCGTCCGTGTCTTTTTTGTGCTTGCGGTGCTTTCTTTCATCGTGACGACGCTAAGCGGGCCGTTGGGCGCCGGGATGTTTGTTCGCAACAGACTTGATCTCGACAGCGGCTGCTCCCTCCTTCGCACCCTCTTCTTCGTCGCCTTGATCCTGGTCCTCTTCAATGTCATCGGCCGGAACTTGATAGTCTATGGGCTCGCAGTATTTGCCTCTAGCGCATTTCTCGCTGTCTTGTATTTGGTGATACACAGACGCCTTTTGCCCGGCGTCAGAATATCGAGACATTCCTATGACCGTAGCATTCTTCGAGGGATACTGTCATTGGGCGGCTGGGTGAGCGTGACGCAGATTGGGGCGCTGCTCTTTCTGCAAACAAACCTCATCGTGGCCAACCGTGTGCTTGGAACCAAGGAGGCGGGACAACTGGCTGCAATCGGTATAATTCCGCTTCATTTGCGTGTTCTGGGGGGACTTGTTTCCAGCCTCTTTGGGCCCACCCAAACGGCGCTTGCGGCGAAAAGCGACTGGCAGGCTCTGGCCAAGTATTTACTGCGGTCGGTTCGGTTGGTAACACTATTCTTTGCTCTCCTCATAGGTGTGTTCTGCGGTTCGGCAGCGGATGTGCTGCGTCTTTGGTTGGGGAGAGAATTTGCGCCGCTAGCTCCTGTGGCGGTCGTCCTTACGGCATACTTAGTTCTCAGTTTGGGTAGCTCACCCACGCAGACAGCTGCGCTTGCTCTTGGTCGAGTCAAGGTCCCCGCACTCGTGATGGTGATAATGGGTATCGGAAATGTCTCGCTGAGTGTCTATGTTGCCCACGGAATGGGATTAATGGGCATAGCCATAGTTTTGTGCGTCACGCTATTCCTGTATAATGCGGTGTTTGTTCCCTGGTATATATCCCGCGCATGTCAAATGAGCCTGCGCTCATATTGGGCCGTGCAATGCACAGGCGTTCTGGCGTTTTTAGCGATTAGCCTCGTCAGCTATGGAACACATCTATATCTGCGGCCAGACTCTTTGGCAGGACTTGTGGTTTCGCTATCGGTTTCAACGACAGTTGGAGCATTGCTTTTGCTTCCGCTTGGACTTCGCACCATTAGGCGGGATCTGTAAAAGCCAGACTTTGGGAGTCGGCGTTCGGTGCGCCGGTAGGCTGAACTCCTTGCTGGTAGATTCAGAGGAAATGTTTACATTGCCGCCAGTGCCGGTGCGCTGGAAGCGTGAAGCCCTGCGGCTCGGTTCACCCTTTCGCCCGCCCATCGATTTTCACCCTCAGGCGCCCCGACTGAGTGTGGCGCTGGCTGCGGACTATGCCAATCTGGGGGATGTAGCTCTCACGCGCGCGCTAAAGATGTTATGAAGGCCGTGCATGAGGTTCAGGTCGCCCAGCCCCTGCAATTGAACTTCACTTCCGCGTTTGCGCCGCTCGTTTCCTCGTTGCAGGAATCCCCGGGTAGCACATGAAGAACTCGAAGACATTGTTCTATTCCCTCGAGTCGAGGATTTTTGACAAGGGAGGAGTTCCTGTCAGGTTTCTGGTTTCCGTCGTGCGAAGCATCGCGTACCGGCGGATCCAACGACTCTCGATGGACAGCGATGGTGACTACGTGAATGCTCAAGCTGAAGGGATCATTGTCAGCGCCGTGGCCCACCGCACCAATTTTCACTTGCTCCGTTCACGCGTGGTGGACAATTGGTTCGCTGGCTATGTGCCCAAGCCTGGTGATATCGTCCTGGACGTGGGCGAGGGGATCGGAGAGGAAACGGTCGTCTTCGCCAAACAGGTAGGAACACAGGGCCGGGTATTCTCATTCGAGGCAAATCCGGTGACGGCGCGCTGCTTGTCCAAGACGGTTCGAAGGAGCGGGCTGAAAAACGTCGAGACTGTCGCTGCGGCGGTGTTCGACCGTCCTGGGAAGGTATCGATCGCCAATGCGGAGGCCCACTTCCGAAACTCGCTCCTCGCAGCGGGTGGAACCAAGATGGTTGAGGTGCCCGCGCTCACGCTCGACGACTTCGTCGAGCAGAACCGTATCCAGGCTGTTGATCTGCTCAAGATGAATATCGAGGGAGCCGAGCGCCCGGCGCTCCTTGGCTTTCGCAGGAATTTTGACCGCGTGAGGCATGTCGCGATTGACTGCCACGACTGGATCGCGGATCTTGGATACAGCGACGGCTACCGGACCCTTGAGTTCGTTCGAGAGTTCCTCGAATCACGAGGATTCTTCGTAAAGCCGCATTCCAACAAACAACGGCTTTACTTTGAGTACACGCTTTATGGATCGCGGCGCGGTTAGCACACAAGTATGCTCCGCTCCATAAAATCCATAGTTCCACTCCGCTGGAAGCGGGAGGCCTTGCGGGTTATAACGCCATTCCGCCCGCCTGCGGATTTTCCGGCGGAAGGACCCCGCCTAATCCTGGCATTGGCCGCGGATTACGCCAACCTCGGAGACGTTGCCCTCACGCGCGCTCTTATCCGCTTCGCGGGCCAACATCTGCCGTCGCACCGGCTTTATCTGCTCTGTGCCGGGCATGTTTTCCACGACCTGCGCGGCGTCGCGCGTGCCGCAGACAAGGACGACATGGTGGCAATTTTAGGCGGAGGAAACATGGGAGATCGCTATCCGGATTTGGAGGAGGCCCGCTGCCACCTGGTAAGAACATTCCGCCACAGCCGAATCGTCTCCTTTCCGCAGAGCTTCGACTTCTCGGATACACCTGCCGGACGCCGCGCTCTCTGTCGCTCCGGCGCCGCCTACTCCTCGCACCCGCGGCTCCGCCTTTTCGCGCGCGAGGCCGAATCTTTCGGTCGTATGCGGGAAGCATTCCCAAGCTGCCGAGTGGACCTTGCACCCGACACCGTGCTCTCCCTGGATCTCGCGCCTTCTGCCCGGCGGAACCTGCCGCTGCTCGTCTGTCTGCGGCAGGACCGCGAGACCTGCCTTGGTGCGGAACGTCGAGCCGCCATCCTAGATGCTTTGCGCGAGTTTGCCCCCGACGCCGTCGTCACCGACACCACAGTTCCCGGACCCCGCCTTGGCTTTCCTGAGTATGGGCAGCATCTTGATGCGCTTTGGGCCAATTTTGCTCGCGCTAAGTGTGTGGTCACCGACCGCCTTCACGGCCTCATCTTCTCAGTTATCAGTCGTACGCCGTGTGTTGTAATCGAGAACAACAACCACAAGATCCGCTCGACCTGGGAGACGTGGCTCTCGGGCTTGCCTTCGGTGCGGCTCCTTTCCGATCCGGAGCCAGTTACCGTGATAGCAGCCGTGCGAGAGATTAGGGAGGCAGTAGCGCCCCCCGCGCCCCTCAACGGTGCTTTCGCGCCCCTCGCTCAAGCTCTCCGCCAATGACGCCGCTCGTTTCCATTGTCGTGCCGGTGTTCAACGTCGAACGCTATCTCAGTCTGTGTCTCGACTCGTTGCGACAGCAAACGCTTTCCGGGATTGAGATCATCTTTGTGGACGATGCCTCGACCGACGGCTCTCCGTCGCTGCTTGCCGCGGCGGCAAGGCAGGACACCCGCGTGGTCGTTCTGAGGCATGCGTCTAATCGTGGCCTTTCTGCCGCCAGGAACACCGGACTTCGACCTGCTCGCGCACCCTGGGTTCTCTTTATTGATTCCGACGATCTTGTTTCCTGCCACCTTTGCGAACGGGTTCTCGCAGCGGCTGAGCGCCTTGTATCCGATGCCGTCTTCTTTGGCTATGCCGTTTTCGGTGACGGGCAACAAACCCCGCCTGAGCCAGCACCCACCGCCGCCGTCCCGGCCAGCCGCGTTGCGCTTCTCCGCGGCCCAGCATTTGCCTGGACAAAGCTTGTCCGCACTGACCTGATGCGGACCAACGGCATCGAATTCCCCGAAGGGCTTTGCTTTGAGGATATCCCTGTCCACTGGCGCTTGGCGCTGGAGTCCGTGCGCCCTGCTTTTCTCGACGAAGCCCTGGTTTGGTATCGACAGCGCCGCGGATCCATCACCTACCGCACGGACTGGTCCCGCGCCGACAGCATCCTGATTTACGACCGCATCAAGAATTATCTGCACGACACCGGACACTGGGAAGAATGGAAGGACGTCTTTCTGGCCCAGGAATTGGCGAACTTCGCGTGCACGCACGCCTACTACACTTTGGCCAACCCGGCGTTGACCCGGCGGGTGCGTGAGGAGACGATTGCCAGAATGACCGCCGATCACTGGAGCGTCGTTCTGCAGGGAAAGAGCCTTTCGCGAGGGGCAAGGGACTACATTCTCTCGCGCTGTCGGCCGGAAGGCATGTACGCCAGCCCCGCGCTGCTTCTGCCCATGCTCCGTCACGGCCTGCGCGACTCCTTGCGTTGCTCGTGGCACCGTGTTCGCCATGCATTTAGCGTCTGAATCAATGACTGCACTCCGCCCCATTCGCGTTTTACATTCTCTCGGGAGCCTTCGCCGAGGAGGCATCGAGACCTGGCTCATCAATGTCCTCCGCCAGCGCCACCCACAGATGCAGATGGATTTCATCCTCCAAGAGGCGCCGGGCACAGGTGGGGACTATGAGCGCGAGGCCCTGGCCGCCGGCTGCGTGATTCACCATTATACCCCGGCATCCTGGATCACGAAGCGACTCCGCATCCTCGGGCTGGCACCGGCTGATCTCACCTTGCGCGATGTGCTCCGTGCAGGGAACTACGATGCTCTTCATGTTCATGGTGAGGAGTTTATCGGTGACACCGTCAAACAAGCCGCACATGCCGGCACGCCGGTGCGGGTCACCCACTGTCACCACACCATGCTGGCTCGTGGCAAACGCGGGCCGGAAATGTGGGTCCGTTCGGTCCGGCATCGCACCATCGAGCGTAACTTGACCCTGCGTTACGCGACAGATCTTGTCGCTTGTGGCCGGGATGCGGGGCGCCTCATGCTGGGAGACGCCTGGGGCAAAGACCCGCGGTGCCAAGTCATCTACTGCGGTGTCACTCTGGGCGCCTTCGAGCGGGCGTTGTCGCAAACCACGCGAGCTGAGCTTCTGGCCAGATATGCACTGCCGCCCGATGCCAAGGTCATCGGCCACGCCGGTAGCATGGGCCCAGTCAAGAATCACTCATTCCTGGTCCGGATCTTTGCCGAGTTGGCTAAGCGCGATCCACGGTACTATCTGTTCATGGCTGGCGACGGGCGATTGCGACCAACCATCGAGAAGCAGGTGCGCGCGTTCGGGTTGTATGACCGAGCGCGCATGCCCGGACTCGTGGCCGATATACCCGAGCTCATGATACATCTTTTTGATGTCCACGTCCTGCCTTCGCTGGCCGAAGGGCTTCCCGTGGTGGTCATTGAAGCGTCCGCAGCCGGTCTCTTCACGGTGTGCTCCAACACGATTACCTCTGAGTTGGGGGAGCATCTGCCGGGGCACCTGGAATACGTCTCGCTTGCTGCACCCGTCGCCACCTGGGCCGATGCAGTAGAAGCCGGCCTACGACGGCGGATGCTTCCAAAGCAGGCTTGGGGAACGGTCCGTTCCACTCCATTATGCATAGAGTCATCTGTGGAGGCCCTGGTGGCCATGTACCGCTCGCGATTGGACCAGCACCGCGCCAGGAGCTTCCAGCAACCGGCCTGTGTGACTTCGCTCGGTAAGAGCCACTAAGGGAGAAATGCTTCCCGTATCACTTTATACGCCGGTATACCACCACGCGATGCTGGTGGTGGTTATCGGATTCGCGCTGCTCTATCTGGCAACGCAGGCGCCAGCCGCGGGCTTAGCCACCTTCAACCAAGTGGCCGTGATTGTCATCGGTTTTGGCGTCGCTCTGTTCATGGGTTTCCGCCCCATCAGCGGGATATATTTTGTCGACATGGGGGCTTACGCTAGTGAATACGAGCGCGTCCGGCAGGGATATGAGGGCCGCGCCGCCGACGTGCTCTTCAATGGCCTGATGCGGTTGTGCGCTCCGTTTCTCCCGGCTACAGGCTTCTTTTTCGTCTGCGCCCTTATTTACATCGCGCCGCTGGCCGTAGCCTCCTGGCGAGTCCACGGCGTGTGGGCGTTCCCTGTCTTCCTCGCCTTTCTCACCGCGTTCTCCTTCTGGGGCTACGGGACCAACGGAATCCGCAATGGGATGGCCGCTTCCGTGGTTATTCTGGCCTTTGCTTTTCAGGATCTTCCGGTCATCATGCTTCCGTTGATGGCGGCAGCAGCGGCCTTCCACGCATCGACCCTGCTTCCGGCGGGTGCCTTTCTCCTCGTCCGGTATGTCAAAAGGACCGAGATCTGGCTGGCTTTCTGGGTGTTGTGCGCAGCCGCGTCGTCCATTGGCGGGAATGTCGGCGGAATGCTGGTGGCTCATTACAACCCGTTCGCTTCGGATGAACGACTGGAAAAATATATCTATGGTGCCAACGAAGGAGGCCGCTTTCGCGCCGACTTTCTGGCCTATAGCATTGTTCCGGTGGTGGTGGCGCTGCTGCTGGCGGGCCGGACCCGCGCGCGCGCGCGGCGGCCCGGCGCCCGGGTGAGGGGCGGGCGTGGACTGAATTGGATGTGGCATCGGAGGGCCCTGAGAGCGATAGGGGTGGGAAGCGGGAAACTGGCCTGCGCCCAGGGAGGAAGATGGGATTGGGGCGTGGCCTCTGCCAGGCTCGGGCGGGCCGGCCGCGAGGCGAGCAGCGGTTTGGCAGGGGCGTGGGAATCGCCGGGTGGCCGGGAGCTTTCCGTGCCACACGCCAAGGCGACGCCGGGCGCCTCGGGCCGCTTGCCTGGGGTTCGGTTGCCGGAAGCGGACGCATTTTATGCGCGGCTGGTGAACACCTACTTGTTGGCCAATGCGGTCTGGATCCTCGTGATCCATTCGGACCAGTCGAACAGGTTCGCCTACCTGTCGTGGTTCATGATGCCTTGGGTCCTGCTGTATCCTTTCGTTCCGGGCAAGATTATTGATCGGCCGCGAACCGGGTTGATCGCAACGGTCCTTTGTGCGCACTACCTGTTCACCTACGTGATGCAAGTTGTGGTTTATCCTTTGCGGGGAATACAGTGATGCGACCGCGTGTGTCAATTATCATGGGGATTTACAACTGCGCCTCGACGCTGGTGGAGAGCCTCGACTCGATTGCCCGGCAGACCTACACCGACTGGGAGATGATCCTTTGCGACGATGGCTCGAAAGATGATACTCTCAAGATCGCGCGCGAGTGGGCACGCCGCGACCGCCGCACCAAAGTGCTCGCGAACGAGCGAAACCTGGGATTGGCGCGAACGCTGGATCGTTGTATGGCCGAGGCGGGTGGGGAACTCCTCGCGCGTCAGGACGGTGACGATCTTTCCGAGCCCGACCGTCTGGCCAAACTGGTGGCCGCCATGGACGCCCACCCGGAAGTAGCCGTTGTCAGTTCCTGGGTGAGTTGTTTTGACGAGAAAGGCACTTGGGGGATGGTTCGAACCAAACCCTTTCCAGTGGCAAATGATTTTCTTTCCGGGTCGCCGATCATCCATGCGCCGTGCCTGATGCGCCGGATGCCAGTGCTTGCCGTTGGTGGCTATGGCGCCCAGCCTTGGGCGCTCCAGGTCGAGGACGTCTTCCTTTGGTTCCGGCTCTATGCCGCCGGCTACAGGGCCATGAATATCCAGGAAGCGCTTTACCGCGTGCGGGACGACGAAAATGCCCGGAGTCGCCGCAATCTACGCCGGCGTATCAACTACTCCATAGTTCGGTGGAAAGGCTTCCGGATGCTCGGCTTCCCCTGGTACAAGCGACTATGGGCGGTAAGGCCAATTCTGGTGTGGGCATTGCCAGGTGGGCTATATCGTCGGTTACATAGAGGACGGCTGAAACGGCAAATGGGTCGCCCTCTACCCTGCTCGTGAACGTTGCGAGCAGCAATGAGCTCTCCTTGCCGGTGATGGACACGAAACAAACCAACGGCATTGTAGTCCGGCCCTTCCGGCGGGATGATAGGCCCGGCGTGCGACGAGTCCTCGAGGCGACGTACGGGTCGGAAGCCCCTCCCGCCGAGGGATACCATTGGTGGTCCTTCGGTTGCCCTGATGCCACTTCCGGGTTCATGGTCGCCGAAACGAATGACGCCATTGTTGGTGTGCAGCCAATGAACATCCTTCCGTACCACGATGGGTGCAAACACTTTAAAGGCGGACTGCTGACTGGTGTTGCCGTACACCCGGAATTCCGCCGCCGCGGGATTTTTTCCGCCTTGGTCAAAGCTTGCGAAAAGGAAGCATGGCGGCAGGACGCCGCTTTCGTGAACACTATGCCGAATGAACGCTCACGGCCTGGATTTTTGAAACTCGGGTATACCGATCTTGGACAACGTTATTTGCTAGCTCGCCCGGTCCAGTCTGCCCAGGCGGGTGCGCGAATCGTGCCCGGCCTGGGCTGGCTCATCGGGGCCGCCGCCGGCGGCATTCAAAAAGCCTTGAAACCTACGTCCGTTGAGGAAGGCCTCTCCGTACGCGTAGCAGAACGTCCCAGTCCAGAAGTGCCAAAACTGGCACTGCAACACGCGGCTATCTTCCCGGGCCTTCGCATGGGGCGCTCGGCCGAATGGTGGCATTGGCGCTTTCTGGAGTCACCCACACGACGTTATCACATCCTCGAGGCGAGGACCGACCAAGGAGCGTTGGCGGGCGTGGGGGTGTACACCATCGCGTCGAGGGGCTGGCACAAGATTACTTACCTGGTCGATCTTGTGGTCAGCACTGAACAGGCTTTGCAGGCCATTGTCCATCGGCTGTGCGAGAACGCAGCAACCGAAGAATGTCACGCCGTTGGCGTCGTCGTCAGTTCAATCCCTCTGGCAAAGGCTCTCGTCCGTGCGGGCCTTTGGATCGTCCCTGCATGGCTGCCGATCAAAAAGTTCTACTCCGTTGTTCGTTTTAATCCAGCCTGTGATGTGCCCCAAGCTTGGCACAGCCTCCGTGGGTGGTACCAAACCTTCGCAGACTGGGACTCCATCTGAAAGGAGCAAGCATCTGCTTTTATGGCCGAATCAGCGCTGGAAATGAGAGAATGCTCACCAAAACATGCATTGTCGGTTGATGTCGAGGACTGGAACAATCTGGTAGAGTTTTCCACCAGTGCGGGCGATTACTGCCGCCAACCCAAGCGGTGGTTCGAAACACGGAGAGCTTGCTCGACCTGGTGCTCGAGTACGAAGCGCAGGCTAGGCATAGGCCCGATCAGTGCCACCCCTTCACACGCCCCCCATTTGCCCGCCCCGGCCAATCCACGCCAGAGTGTCCGAATTGGGGACACTCCGGCCCGCGCAGGTAGATTCCGCCCCCAGCTACCTCAGTCTGGCCTCGCCACCGGAAAAGCGGTTTCGTATCATTGTGAGGTTCAGACTGCCCCGCATGTCACCGCCTGCTCGTGATTCCGGCCGAGACAACGCCAACGGTGTTCGTGATGGAAAGCTTTGCTAGAGCAGCCTTGCCTCTTATCGAGTCCCTCGCCAGAGCCGGCATTCGCGTCGAAGTCGGCTGCTCAAAGCGCATCAACAGTGGTTTTTTCTCCCGCCACTGCCACAAGCGGCATTTATATCCTTCTCCCCGAGGTGATACCCTTGGATTTCAGAAGTGGCTAATCGAATTCCTGCGTGAGCGATCTATATCGGTCGTTTTTCCTGTTGGGCATTATGGCGCACTGGCTGCGTGCCAAATTCAGAACGAAATTCGGCGCCACTCGCGTCTCCTCATGCCTGATCTGCAGACCTTTCTCCGTGCTTACGCTAAAATCCCAACGATGCACACCGCCCAAACCGCACGCGTTCCGATTCCGGAAACGTGGTTTCCCAGCCAGGTTCCAGGCGGGCTCGAGTCCATTCTGCCTCAAATTGCGCGGTGGCCCGTACTGGTCAAACCGTCGGTTGGTGTTGGCGCACGAGGAATTGTCTCATGTCACACCTCTGCCGAGTTGCGAAAACAGTACTCAGACATTACGGCCGCGCATGGGGTAAGCTTTGTTCAGGATTTTGTTCCCCCAGGCGGGATGCAGTACAAGGTGGACGTCCTCTGCGACCAGCAACAAAAGGTCGTTGCGGGGATAGTCTATGGGAAAACTCGAATGTACCCTCCCGACGGAGGCAGCAGCGTTCTGAACTTTTCCGCTCACCGTCCCAATATTCTGGAATTGGCGGTTCGTATGCTGCGTGAGCTGCGATGGGTGGGTTTCTGCGACTTCGATTTTGTAGTGGATCCGCGAGACAATGTGCCGAAGCTCATGGAAATCAACCCCAGGCCACCGGAAAGCTTTCATATGGGACCTTCTGTGGGTATGAATTTCCCCTTGTTGATGTATCGCCTCGCTATTGGGGAGCCAGTAGAGCCGGTATTATCTTATCCAGCTAACCGCTTTTTGCGGTTCATGGCGGGTGACCTCATGTGGTTTCTACGTGTAAGCAATCAACAGCGATTTAATACCTGGCCCAGTTGGTTCCACTTTGTTGGCCGTAACAAGGCCTATCAACTGTTTCGCGCTACGGATTGGGGCCCCGCTGTAGGATATACGCTCGAGACCGTGCTCGGTGTGTTAGACAGGCAAACGCGTCGTGAACGGTTGCGACTGCGCCAGGGTGCCTTTCCGGAGGCGCTCACGCCCGAGGGGCCTCGCCCTGGGTGCACGGGCGGAACCGCCTCCGAAAAGCAGTTCCCTGACAAGTTATGAGGCCAAGCATACCAGAACCGCTAAAAGCAATTGCGAAGAGAATTCTCTTTCCTATTCCTTCTCGTTTAGCGACGCATTTCATCCTGATCAATGGGGCTGGGCTGGATGCAATCGAGAAATCTATTAAAGATAACTACCATGTCGGTAGTCGGAGTGAGGACAATTATTCAAATGAGAAATATCAAGCGGATCTTAATGCACATCTGACGGGACGATTGGAGAGCGACCGAAGACAAATCATACCTTGGATCGACAGTGCGAGACCGTTGAAGAACACACGTATCTTGGAGATAGGATGTGGTACAGGTTGTTCAACGGTTGCTCTCGCTGAACAGGGAGCCAGGATTATTGGTATTGACATTGATGAAGGAGCACTGCGTGTAGCAAAGGATCGCTCAAAGGTCTACGGCATAGGTGCGGAATTCAAAGTGTTAAACTGCTCACAAATATCAAGCGCCTTCAAACCTGACGATTTTGACCTTGTTATTTTTTTCGCCAGTCTTGAACACATGACTATTGTGGAACGGTTGACTGCGTTGAAAGAGGCATGGGCAATGCTCCCCCGTAACGGTCTGTTGGCGGTTGTGGAAACGCCGAACCGCCTCTGGTATTTTGACAGTCACACTTCGTTATTGCCGTTTTTTAACTGGTTGCCAAACGAACTTGCGTTCACGTACTCCAGATTGAGTCCAAGGGAGAGTTTTCGCGAATTGTTCCGCGATTACAATACAGTCTCTAAGGAACGCTTTCTACGATGGGGCAGGGGAGTGAGTTTCCATGAATTTGACCTGGCCATAGGTCCAGCAAAAGACTTGCATGTGATTAGTAGCCTATCGACGTTCCAAGGACTGAGGTACAAGTTGAAGAAAATGAAGCTGGAGCGAAGGTTCCGCACCATATTGACGAGCATTTATCCCAGTATCCATGAGGGCTTTTGTGACGATCACCTCAACCTCATCATTCAAAAACAATGAAAGGAATCTTTCCGACTTTGGCCGTGGGCATCCAACACTTACCACAAATGGCCACAACTAAACCCAAACGTCTCTTCCTCTCCCCTCCGCACCTGGACGGAGACGAACTTGAACTAGTCCGCGAGGCCTTCGCCAGCAACTACATCGCGCCCATTGGCCCGATGGTGGATGCCTTCGAGAAGGAGTTCGCTGCCTACATTGGCATTCCCCACCGCCTCGCCCTCGCCAGTGGCACCGCCGCCATCCCCTTTGCTCTGCGCGAGCTCGGCGTTGGCCCCGGTGATAAAGTCCGGGCCTCCACCAACACCTTGATCGGCAGCGTCAGCCCGGTGACTTTTCAGGGCGCTTCCCTCGTATTTATTGTTTCGGGCCAAGCCTCCTGGAACCGGCCGGGGCACCTTTCCGGAGAAGGCTGCAAACTATCGCAACGATCCGACCGGGGCTGACAGCGCAAAAACTTCGACAATATTCCATTAACAGGTCTCCTGCCTCTGGTATGGCATTCGCCGCGAATCCATGCGTCCCAAAACCAATGCTCTCCCTGACCCGCGCAGCGATAATAGTCGGCGACGGAGCCAAATGCAAATTCCCATGAGTATCAGTATCCTTATCAGTCGGTTTTTGAAACGGTCTCTCCAGCAGTCCACCCGCTGGTGGCTGCCGCAGGGATTGTCCGCGCAACTCGTGCGCCTCGGCTATCTCTCGCAACTGTCCGATTGGCTGAAGAAGAATCCCTGCGCGCCTCTGTTCCAGACACCGACAGAATTCTGGAAATATCTGGTTGCGAGCGAGCATCTCAACGGCCCGATCCTCTACTTGGAAATGGGGGTTGCACAAGGCGGCAACCTCCGCTGGTGGACAAACGCAATCACCGATCCCAAGGCGCGGTTTGTCGGCTTCGACACCTTTCTGGGCTTGCCGGAGGACTATGGGCGGGCCCGGGCGGGGACTTTTAGCAATAATGGCCAACCTCCCGACATCCGCGACCCGCGTTGCAATTTCGAAGTCGGTTTCTTTCAGCAGACGGTGCCCGGCTTGCTGAAGCAAGCCCCGCTGCACCGCCGCCTGGTGATTTACCTGGACGCGGACCTCTACAGTTCGACGCTCTATGTGCTGACGTCTTTTGCGCCGCATCTCAAGGCCGGTGACCTCCTGGTGCTCGACGATTTTGCCAGCGTGAGATCGCCCACGTGCGTGTTTCGGGCGCTGATGGATTTTCGCGCGGCCTATGGCGTGCGTTACACGCCTCTGGCCTCCTCCAGCCCCCATGCCCTAGTGGCGCTGCGCGTTGATGCGGTTGCGGGGTGGGGAAAAGGTCCATTTACGGCACCCTGACGTGAGCAACCCACCGTTGCAACATGCCTTATCGGTCGATGTTGAGGATTGGAACAATCTGGTAGTTTTCCACCTGGGCGGCCGATTACTGCCGCCAACCCAAGCGGTGGTTGGAAACACGGAGATCTTGCTCGACCTGGTGCTCGAGCACGAGGCGCGGGCTACGTGGTTTATGCTGGGAGAAGTTGCTGAAGCTTTCCCGGGTCTTGTGCGCAAGCTGGCAGACGCTGGTCAAGAGGTTGGCGTTCATGGTTTTCATCATGAGTACGTTTCATCTCTGTCGGAGAAAACCTTTCGCGACTCAATTCGACGTGCAAAACACACCATCGAACAGGCAGCGGGTATGGCCGTTCTAGGGCACCGTGCTCCTGCCTTTAGCATTACCAACCAAGTGCCTTGGGCGTTTGATGTGCTGGCCGAACTCGGTTTTAGTTACGACAGCAGCGTGTTTCCGGCTAGAACACGAAGATATGGCGACAATAGCGCGCCTTTGCGACCATACCAGATTCAGACCTGCCACGGGGAACTGACCGAAGTGCCCCTTTCCGTTGTCAAACTCGGGCCCTGGAGACTTCCCTGCTGTGGCGGAGGATACCTCCGTCATTTTCCTCTCGCCTACAATCTCTGGGCCCTGCACCGGATCGAGCGCGAGCAGCGTCCCGTTGTGGTGTACCTGCACCCCCACGAGCTTGACTTATCTCTCGACCGGGACTATCTCAGCCGTCACCTTGGGGCAAAGAAGCTTGCTGAAATACGGTGGAAGGTGTACGCGCAATATCGTAACAGGGGAAAGACCATCAGCCGGCTGCGATGTCTCCTAAGCAGGCGGCGCTTCGAAGGCATAGCTCGTGTTTGTGGTCTGGAACGCCCTGCGAGGCTGCCCGGTTGTTCGAGGATATGAACGAGTCAATCGAGAATTCTGTTCAAGGGCAACCAAGGCGCCCGAGGGTGAAAATCGCGCTTCAAACCACGGTGGCTGGATCACTGCATACCTTTTTCAGAGGCCAGTTAACGTGGCTGAAAAACCATGACTTCGAGGTCCACACCGTCAGCGCGCCTGGCGAGGAGTTAAAGTGGGTCGCGGAGGCCGAACAAGTCAGCATGCACGCCGTGCCCATGACTCGCAGCTTCTCGCCCTTCAGAGATCCGCTGGCCTTGTGGCGCCTGGTCCGTTTGTATCACAAATCTCGATTTACTGTGGTTCACAGTTTCACGCCGAAGGGCGGCTTGCTTGGGATGCTGGCCGCGGTCGCGGCGGGTTGTCCCGTTCGCCTTTTTACGCTCTGGGGGATGGCTCCTACGGCGATCAACACCCGCACTCGTTTGAGAGTTTGGGCCAACAAGGTATCTTGCGCCCTGGCACACAAGGTTTTCATCGAGTGCCCCTCGACTGCTGAGTTGGCCGTGGCCAGTCGCCTCTGCCCTCGTGAGAAGGTATGTGTGGTGCCCGCCTGGAGCACCTGCTCCCTCAACGGGAAAATGACCGACCTTTCGGACCTGCCCCAAACTCGTGCAGCAGCCCGGACCGATTGGAACCTGCCGTCGCAGGCTGTGGTCATAGGCTTTGTCGGGCGCGTGGTCCGCGACAAGGGCGTGCATGAGCTGATCGAGGCATTTGAAAAGCTGGCCTCCGAATTCCCCAACCTCCATCTGCTCATCGTTGGCGTGCGGGAAGTTGAGGACCCAGTGGGCGAGAACATCTTGCGCCGGATTGATCACCACGAACGTATCCGCTGCACCGGCTTCCAGAAAGACGTGCGGCGCCTTTTGAGTGCTATGGACATCCTCGTTCACCCCTCCTATCGGGAGGGCCTGCCCACCGCGCCATTGGAAGCCGCCGCCAGGGGATTGCCGGTCGTTGCCACTCGCATCCCGGGTTGCGTTGATGCGGTGCAAGATGGGCGCTCTGGACTCTTGGTTCCACCCCAGGATTCAGAGGCGCTGGCTGAGGCAATTCGCTACTACCTGAAGAATCCGGACGTTCGCCAGCAGCATGGACGTAACGGACGGGAGTGGATTCTCCAGAAATATGACCGGCAGGCCGCGTGGACAGCCCTGCTCAACGAGTATCAGAAACTTCTAGCCGAGCGGGGCATATTCCCACTTCCAGCTCGAGATGGGGAGGCTCAGAGGTGACATCAGGTTTCCATTCTGATGCTTTCGCCAGCCCCCGGCTGTCCCAACAGCAATCGCCTCTCCCGCCAGCGGGGCGTGGCGTCCATGTGCTGGGGGCCGGGGGCCATGCCAAGGTGGTCATCAGCACGCTTCGCGCTCTTGGCATAGAGGTGACGGGTTTGTATGACGACGATCCAACGAAGCAGGGCTCGACCTGCGCGGGCGTGCCAGTTCTCGGCTCCATCAGCAGCCTTACCTCAGACATGGTGAGTGAGTCCGTGCTCGCCATCGGTGACAATGCAGCGCGCCAGAAACTCGCCCGGCGCATGTCCTGGGCTCACTGGTTGACGGTTGTGCATCCAAAAGCATA